>Ga0209208_10010095_pt1 | contig 12315 bp, 11 predicted proteins | sample S1TSphfallax_3_FD_187694 | JGI IMG/M metagenome (GOLD analysis project Ga0209208, IMG submission 187694) | Host-associated microbial communities from peat moss isolated from Minnesota, USA - S1T2_Fd - Sphagnum fallax MG (SPAdes) (version 2) | ecosystem: Host-associated > Plants > Peat moss >...
ATGGGTTCTAAAGGCTTAATCACACCTAAAAATGTAGAATAAGTATATTAAACTTTACTCAAAAGAATGGTGTATCATGGAATCCCAAGATGCATGAATATATAGAGGTAGATGCACCATTTCTACAAGATTCCTAACTATCATTTTACTTATCTTCTTGGCCTTCTAACTTCCCAAATTAATAAAAAGTCATTTCTATCTGGCAGCCAAATGTGCTGAATCAATCCTATCTAATTATACAACCCAGCTTAATTTTTCTGTGTTCCTATCCACCATTCTAGAAGCTTCCAGCAAGTTTATATGTCAAGTAATCACATGGTCTACAACATGCACATGTGAATAAGAGCTGATTTTATCCTACAGGTACTTCAAGTGTGTGGCAAATCAATGTCACAAAGCCTAGTTCATCTTGGGGTCTTGCACCATACACTTGCTATTGTAGCCACAGACTATGCACCAATTGTATCTATAATCACTGCAACCAAACCAAACCTTGAATTAACTTACAACCCCATAGGTAAATGCTACGAAAGTTTTATAAGTCCATAAATAAATTTAGTAGACATCATGTGGAAATAAGAATTTAGCATTTAGTGTGTTCACACCAAGACATCAACATAATTAGGTGCAAAATTGATTGCAATGGGTTGTGCCAACAAGCCTATCTATGCATTAAGGTCTAGAGTATCATATGATAGCAAACTAAAGCAAACCAACACCTACTCAAGTAAAAACTTGCGAGATCACAATTTGAAGAACACATTATTATTGGGATCTAAGAGTCTCACCAGATGACCCATAGAACCATGAATCTCCAGTTGTGGTGTGCCTTGTTTGTTGAATGTTGAGGAGCTTCGGTAACAGTTAGGGCAAGCTTGTTGTCAAATGTAGACCATTGCCTTGTAAGAACTCCAACACTCAATTGCTTAGCTGATACCACCAACTGATTTTTCCATGCTGCAAAATTCCTTCCACATGCGGTTTTTATTGAAAGCCCATCACATGCAGAGGTTTGGAAATCAGGAAAGAAGGCATTGTTGTAACTAGTTTAAAATGATTTTGGGATAACAAATTTGCATAGGATGCAATGGTTGGCAAAAACTATTGCATAATCTAGATTTCTCGATTGTTCTCATATCACAGTCTCCCACTATTGTTCATTGGTTAAATTATTTGATTTGACCATTTGCTTTCCTGATAGTGGTCTCTCATTTTTTAAAGTCCCATTTTCAAGTTTATGGATAGAGCTTGAGATATATCAATAAATAATAATGCATCCGAAAAATTATTGATGTAGGCCTCGATAACCAGTATTGGTGGGGATGCTCTCACAAGGATGACCTTTACTACACATTGGTTGCTTGGTTGGAAGGATAAAGCTTGTTGTTCTGTAGCGTGCTTCTTTGTCACATTGTCACATTGGTTGCTTGGTTGGAAGGATAAAGCTTGTTGTTCTTTAGCGTGCTTCTTTGTCACATTGGTTGCTTGGTTGGAAGGATAAAGCTTGTTGTTCTGTAGCGTGCTTCTTTGTCACATAACTCTTTTTTGGCTTTTCACTTCTTCCTTGTTGTCGTGTACTCTTGCAATAAAGTGCGTTACTTACTTTGGAATGGGCCTAGTAGAGCTTGTTTCACCTAGGAATTTGCTGAGCCTGGTAGGACCACCTACTGTTCCATTAGGTGGTACAAGGTTCTAGCAGGCTTAGTTCCGGAACATAACCAGCATTCCACATTATAAAGTGCACACCCCTCAAACAAGGAAAAACCCTAAAGAAGTGCATGAACAGAATAGCAGAACCGGCAACTGCATAAAGACTGACCACTTATCTGACTCATATGATGCAATTCAAGAGGACTTCATGTTTTTGAACCCTAAAGGCTAGAATCTTGCATCCATAGCTGAAGACTAGAAAGGGCACTTAGGGCAACTTTAGACAAGGGTCCAAGGTCTAGGGACCAATGAATTCAAGCAATCTTATTGGTCAAAAGCTTTAAATTGGTCCCAAGGCCTTTAGACGAGGGTCCAAGACCAAAAAAGTGGCAAATTGAGGCTACTAACCTACATGGCACCTCTTTTGGAAGGAGAATCAATTGGTTTGGACCAAAAAACAGTGCTAAAAGGAGAGCTTCTAATTTGGAGAACCAAGAATCAGGCTAGGGAACAAAGAAAGTGGAACTCAAGGATTCAATTTGCTTCAAACCAGCCCAAAATTGGTTCCTAGGAAATTGGACCCTGGACCCTCATCTAAAGTGGGCCTTAGTTCTTGTGGGCTTTGATTGCCTCAAGTGTATTGCCTTTGACCCTCAAATGAACATCAATAATCAGCTATGAAATGACAGTTACTTATATGTGACTTATTTTATTAGCTATTTTAATTGACAACTAGAAATATATGTATGTTGTATGTTCTGTCATGTTATTAAAATTCAAGGTGCAAAAAATGATAAAAAACTTCTTTTCAAATGGTTGTGGGCATCAAGTGAGATAGTTATAAGGATCGAGGTAGTTATTAAGAAAGGAATGAGGTAAGTACTAGGAAAGTTAGCAGGAAACGAGGTAAATATTAAGAAAGAAGAAATTGTTGCAAGCATCAATTGAGATAGTTATAAGGATGGAGAGAGTTATTAGAAAAGGAGTGAAATAGTTATTAAAAAGTTAGTGGGAAAGAAGATAATTATTAGAAAAGAAATGAGGCACTTACATTTGAAAATGAGATAATTATTTCTGAAATTATTTTTGAAAATATCCAGGCACAATCATATGATAAACAAGGGGTGTCACACTGTGTCCTTGCCTTTTACATTAAAAAGTATGTGAAGGATAAAGAAGAACTATGGAAATTCAAATATTTCACCATGCAAAAATATAATCTTCAAAAAACTCCTCTACAAAAAAACCAAAATCTTTCAAGATATCATAACTCTATAACTAATCTCAAGTTTCAACACAAGCCAAAATATCATCTTTCAAAAATCCTCATATAAAAATAGACCTATTATTACCTAGGGTCCAAAATCTCTTAAGCTACTATAATATTCTATAATGACTCTAAACACAATATCCTTGTCTTGGCAGGCCAGGCCAAAAATATGATAAACGAGCATCACATGATAGATTTCAAAAAAATCATCCATATAGCAGTTCGTCGAAATTTCTCGCTCACTAGAATTATAAGAATCATTGACAATGCAACAATTACCTTTTGACCCACGGTTACAAACAACTAAAAGTGCTTCTGTACCAAAATGAGTACTAAAGAACATTGCATAAAATATGTACTCATCTGGTGGATTTCTTGTAGCACCACCTCCCCATGAGGTCATGCTAAAAAAGTCTTCATGTGAGAATGCCATCTAACTCAGTTATGAAATAACCGAAAGACCAACAACCTGGAAGACCGTGAACACATCAAAGCTTTTGTTGGGTGCAACAACTTTCATGGTCAAAATGATGTCCAAAGGAGGGAGCCTCAAAAAAATATCAGCATGACTAGTGCAAATTGACCCCTCGTATTCCGGGTCAAAAATGATGCTCTCAAAGTAAAGCATGCTTCTTGCCGGCAAAATAAAACAATGACTATCAAGCTACATGATCATCAACTTACGTACATAGTGAGACAAAGAGGTCAATTGCCGAACAATAATCTTCTATTAAAAAAATCCTTTTCACTTAATGGGTTTTTCAGAGCACACCTATTGTAGGGTAAACACCCAAGGCTGTGGGCTTTACCAGAATAAGGGGCCCGGGCAAGGTGGAACCAAGCTTGAGCTCAATTCTGGTAAAGCCCAGATGTAAAGATCATTCTCAAATTTTATTTTTAAATTTATTTTTCACAAGCCCCACCATTTTTTACTCTCTAAATACACTCCAAAAAATTCCAAGGACGTCATTACGAGAAGGTATAGAGGCACCTTAAACCTACTAGTAAGCATAATGTGCCTTCACACCTAAAGAGTAGGCAATAAAGTGCCTACTCTTTAGGATGGATGATGTAGGTAATCATGGATGCATTAGATCATGAGTGGGTAAGCGGCCTCATGATCTACACATCCATCATTACTTCATGGATGATCTATCTATGTATGCATCCATTAGCAGTAGGTACCTAGTACCTACCTCGTGGTCTACGAATGTATGAAGGTTTTTTGGCCATGTGTTTTACGCCAGGTGGGTATGGGGAAAAGGGAGCGGAGGATAGACACCCGATGTAGCACATCTGAAAAACATGCACGTGCGTGTGCCGTAATGTGTTGTGTGTACAGTATACCTGTGCGATACCTGTGCCCCACTTGTGCCCCCACGCGGTGTCGTACAGCGTTTCCCGTTTTCCACAACCCTTCACCACTCATTGCCCTCCGGGTAGGCGCCACGTCGGAGCCAGCTCGGCTGACGCCTCCTTGGGTTCCTACCTCCCACCACTGACTAAGCTCCACGTCGGACCCAGCTCGGCCGACGCCTCCGTTGGTCCCTATCTCCTACCACTGACTAAGCGCCACATCGGAGTCTGCTCGGCCGACGCTCGCAGGGGGGCGTGCAATCCAAGGGAGTCGTGGTCCACTACTTAAGGCGCCACGACTGTCGTCGACGGCCGCAGTCGTGGTCCGCAGTCGCTGGCCGTCAGTGTTCGCGTACGGCAGCCACAAATTCTTCGGAAAAGAGACGAGAGAGAGAGAGCGCTCTCCAAAGCTTGTGATTTGGATTCGGCTATTTTGCATAGACAGTAAGGGAGCCAAGGAATTCATTTTGGCCAAGGTTTTGGTGGTGCGCGCAAAGCAAGCAATTCGGGTGGAGACTTTTGTTGCAATGGAGGTTCTTGCGCGAAGGGCGGCTTCTAGTGCCGCTGCGGCTGCAATAATGAGGCGGCAAGAAGGCGCTTCTTGCAGCTATAATGGATGCAATAGGAGCTCCCAGAAGGGCGATGCTTCCTGCGCGCTCTCTAGGTATTACCGCCTTCCTTTGCCTCCATTGTAGTCTCTATAGACAGAGAGATATGGAGGAGGAGATAGAAAGAAAAACGATGAGAGGAAGAGTGATCAGGAAGAAGAAAACGAATTATGTTTTGATGATAAGCAGATTGCTCTATAACGTATTCGATCTGCGAAAGGTGTGTATAAGAGACAGAGATACACAGAGACACACAGGCAGAGACACAGAGATGAGAGTGCCGCAGAGCGGCAGAGGTCGATAGTAGGATGAGATTCCAGGCTTTCTACCGGCCATGCAATAGGATAGCAGTTGTATTATACGTTTGTCGTCGCGGCAAGGTTCTTGCTCATTTCTGACGGAACTTAATGGAGGGGATTGTGGCAGAGTACGAATATGTGGCGCTTCATCGCTGTCGCGGTGCTGCAGCAAGCTAGGTGAGAAGCTATCTACATTAGCCATGCGGTTTCTCTATATCTGGTTATGTAGCCGCTGCCTAAGTAGTCTTTTTACCCTGGGGAGTCGAAGCTTTCATAGCCATTGCGTTATCTTGGAATTCCGAAACAAGCAATGATTTCTAGCGATATCCTTGTTTCGGGATCCCCACGCATCTTCTAGATCTTTGTTTACTCAAGAGACATTGATCTGGTTTCATTGAGCGTGTTCAATTGGCAGCAGGATCCAAGGTTTTTGACATGCAATCTTCTGGAGACAATTTCAGAGAAGGGTGTATCATCAAAAAATCTGTCATAAGGAAGAAGAAGACCTGCTTCAGAAGATCGTCAAGGCCTAGTGCTACTACACTCCGTGCTTCTTTTGGAGTGGCAAGACGACATGAGGATTCCACAAACAGAGGAGCTGCATCTTACTTGGATCGATTGGAGAACCAATCCGGCATCAGGACTGGCATGCAGCTCGATTGCTGGGTAGAAGATGCAGTATTTGAGGTGCAATTCTTTCTCCTGATAAATCTGCCAGAATTTTTTTCCCTCTTTCTTCACAAAGAGATGTCTCTTTGTTTCTTCCTTCTCCTTTCTTTTTGTTTTTTGTATTTGTTACGAGATTGTTTATTGTTGCATTGGTTCGTGGTGCATGTGTGTCGTGCAAATTGATTTTTGGTGGATTTGTGTGCCAGATTGTGAAGAATTGTGGGTTGTGATGCACGTGTGTTGTGGTGCGATCAATTGATGTTTTCTATGGATTTGTGTGCCAGATTGTGAAGAATGTGGACCAGGCGCCATTTTTGCAATTTGTGTTTGAGACAAACAACAGTTCATCAAAGAGATCTAAGCAGCAACAAGTGTCTCAAGAGGTGTTTGAGAAGCCTGAATGCTGGCTCCAATTGCGAGACTCTCTGTCTCGAGTTTCTGCTCCTCCTGATGGAGTGATCTTTGTGCAAAGATTAGATGTGACAAGCTGCTGCTTGGAGGAGGAGGAGGAGGAAAAGGAGGATCCTGCTGCTGCTGCTGCTGCTTTTGGAAATGATCGGAGATGGAAATGTCCATTGGAGTTAAATGGATCATGTACCAACATATGGGGAGTTGTTGTTCAAGCACGAAGTGCACGAGCAAGTGCTTGCTACATATTGAAGACCACAAAGGTTTGTTCATCAGCTGGCTTGTGTACACAGTTTTGTTTGACTCGGGCAAAATGCTTTGGACCTTCAATTGCTGCACAGCTTGAGCGTGTCTGGCTTCTATAAATCCATAGATCGAGTTGTTCAATCAGTAACCCACCAGACTTGTATTTTAGATATGATCATTATGTTCCATTCCATTACATGGATCATTGAAAGAAGATTAGGGTATACGTAATTCATATACCAATGGTCAATTATTCTGGCTGCTGATCTCTCGGGGAAGGCAAGAAGGGCTTGGGCTCCAGGGATACAAATCAATCAGTGACAAGTGGGTGGTCACACCCAACAACAAAAGGCAAGTAGAGAAGTAGGGTATGCAGTCACAAACATTCAAAATCAAACAGTTTGATTTCTTGCAAGATTGCATCTCACAAGAGAGAAATTGCAATTGTGTACATTCTGAATTCGCGATCAAATGTGATGCGGACCTTCAATTAGGTCGCATATCTCCACACAATTCCATTCTCGGGCCCCTGAAGATATTTACATCGATTGCACTGCCTCATTTTTCTACATAACAATTTCCAAAATTCCATGGCTTTTCTTTTTATAAAATTGTGATATAGTTAAACTAACAATTATTCACAATAAGATTTAACCAAATTTGGCTATAGAGCAGGTATGAAAGTAGAAAATTCTAAGAATCCTTTTTATATTAGCTACCTGTTCGAACTTATTGTAGAAATCTGGCGATTTTATTTCATTTTATTTTTCCAAATCTGGGTGAATTGGGGCCATTCTTTTCACAAAATCCTTTGTATGTGTAGAAAGTATGAAAAATGCAAAAATGCACCACAAAAAATATTATTAAACTACACTTCAAATTGCTGTATTTGCTTTATAAATCAAACTTGATGTAGAAATTCAATTACGCCAAAATTGCATATGCAAAGTATACAAAACAAATTACTGTTCATCCAGTTATGGTTATGGCTCTGCCCCTTATAGCAAGTTTAAACCAGTGTTGGCTGGTTATTGAGTTTTTACCCAGTTATCAATCAGGTTATGAATAATCTACTCGTCAATTATTGATAACCTACCAGCTGGGTTTTTTTTCTGACACCTGGTTCAATTGATAATTGCCTGTTTCCAAAAATCTAATAACCTACCTAGATGACCTGATTATCACCCAGGTAGGTTATCAATCTTTACACACAAATACAAAAAATTTAAGAACAGAAAAAATAAAATTAATTGAAAAATACCCTTTATAATCAACCAATAATGGGCAAGATAACAGGCGGTTATCAACTGGTTATTTGATACCCTACCCTTATGCATAACTTATGGTTATTACTCAATCTTTTTATAACCTACCTAGCAATCAAAAAATTGATATTGATACTGATAACCTGGATGGTCGCATTAAAAAAATTCAAAAAAAAAACCTACCCGGCGAATATCAGAAAAAACAATAATGGAGTGGTCATCATCCATAAGACAATTTTAGCCAGATTTGGCTATTAAAAATTACTCGGAAGAAAGGAAAAAACAAAGCATCCTTCTTTTTTTCTTTTTTTGGCTAAGCTACTAGAAAATTATACGTAGAGAAATTGGTAATTTTATTTTTTTTCTAAAATTCAGCGAGTTCAATCCTAGAAAAAACTTGTTTATTGCCATTTTGATTTTTTAAATCGCCAGTTGCCAAAAAATCCAAAAAGAAAAAAGAAAAAAGGGCAAGGTTCACCACCTCCCCGTTCAGAAGAAATGAATTCACACAGAAACAAAACACTAGGTGAGCATTCCACAGTTCTGGAATCTTCAGGTGTCCTGTCTCTTCGTCACGGCCCTTTCACCTCTCTGCTTCTGAGCTGTTCGTCCTTGCCCCCGCCGCTTCTCTCGCTCTCTCTGGTGTTCTTCTCTCTTGTTCTTCTGTCTTTTGTAGAAACCTACATTACTGCTGAAAAGATAGATACTCAAGCAATCCAGGTCCAAATCTCAGAACCCTATTGTCTCCTTTCCTGTCTTGGTGAGAAAACTACAGGAGTTTTTCTCCCAACTTCTGCCACAATGTTTTGCACCGATGGAGTCCACAACTTGGGAAGTAGCACTAGAATTTGAGCTTTGGGCTTCCCAGCTGCAGGATTCAGATTCATGAGGGAATAGTACCATTCCCCATCTGCCACAATTTTTGCACACCCATCTATAATTTCCAGAAGTAGCAAGAGAGTTTTCAGATTCCAGTTGCAGGCAGTATTGAAATGAGGGAATAGGACCATTCTTCCTCAACCTCTGCAGATGGGTTTCTATAGTTTCTCGAGTGTTGGAAGAAGATTTGATAATATTAGGGCATTTTACTCAAATCTTTGATACCTATGAGCTTCTTTGTATTTCTGCTTGTGAAGCAAGTTTTCTTTTAACTTTGTGAGCAATGAATGATCAGTTGGGTTGAGGAATTGTAAGGATTTTAATCTTTCTTAAGGGCATGATGAAGATCAAGGCAGAAGCATGTACAAGAAGAAAAAGAAAGGAGCTTCAATCTACAGTTCTGGAGTCAGCAACACACTTTTTCTGACTACAGCCATGGGTAAGAAGATCCAGACACAGAGAACTACCCATGTATATATCCCTCCCCATTCCTTCCTTCCTTCCTTAGCTTGAGTAACAAAGATCTCGTTGAAGATTAGGGTAAGGACACGTGATCAGATGCTAGTGTTTGAAAGCAAAAGAAAAAGAATGGTAACATAGCAAGCAGAATTTCTTACAAGGTTTATGCCTGTCTCTCATACTTTGCATTGGGTGAACACAATTCTGGGTTTAGGGTTTGAAGTTGTTTGGAAGCACAGACAATCCAGTGGATGTGCATTATGCACACAAATGCAAAGTTTCTTCTTCTTCTTCCATAGTCCCCTTGTAGTTAGTTCTTCAATCACAAAGGCAACAAGCTGCAAGGAATCAAAACTTCTGTCAATTTTTCTTACTACTTGAACATATGCAGATATTTGAAAGGTGGGACAGCAGCAATCATGACTTTCTAAAGCGATTAGATGCAGCAGAGGTTTTGTGCATTCTTTTGATGTTTTGGAAATCTCATGGATACAGTGAATCATATGTATGTGAGCAGTGGCAGAACCATGTTGGCAGAAGAACCAGGTCTTACGATGGCAAACTTCAAATTCCGAATATGGAAGATTTTATATCAAGATGAACAAAGCGGTAAAATCCACCACATCTTCTTTTGTTTCTCCATTTTGTTTGTGCATTCTAAGTTGATATCCTTTTTTCTTTTTCTTTTTCACAAGACTCTAGGTTGTGCATATGAACCCACCCTCATCTCTGATTCAGGTTTTTTTACTTGTTGATTTATAGGATGTGAAGCAAGCTATTGTTCACAAAGACTGTGAAAGAAAGTGTGATGAGTTGGGCAGTGAGCTTCAAGATTGCAAAGCCCAGATCAACACCATGAAGCTCACTGATACCCACTGCAGCACCACAAATGATGGTTTACTTTTCAAACTTCAAGCACAATTTCAAAATTTTCCTCAAATTTTTAAACCAGCAAAGTTATTTTGTGCTCCTCAGTTTGCAAACTGTCAATCTGCAAGTTATTCTCTAGTCTCTTCCAGTATCTGTTTTCTCTTCCTCTCTGATGCTATCTCTATATTACTGTTTTTTTATCACATTGTATTGTGAGCTTTCTCATGTGGGAAAAAATGGGGTGACATGAAGGTCATCTTGAGACTACAAGGCCAAATTCTGCAAAGTTAGGGCTTTGCGGCTGCTTGCCAAAACCCGGGTGCCCTCCATATGCAGGTCCTTTTGTCAGTGAAGCAACCAATGATTTCAATGGTGGGAAACAACATGAGCCCCAGATGTTTGAAGAGCACCTGAAGAGTGTGCATCCGCGCCTTGTCAAGCGAGTTGAATCAAAGAATTTCACATCCACTCCTGAAAAACTCATGAATTGTTGCATGTAAGTGTTTGTCAGGTTTTCAAGCATGGATTGTTGCATCAAAGTGTTGTTGGGTTTTGTATAGGGTAATGCCCTGGCAGCAGGACAATACACCTGTGAGCCCAAGGTTGACAGGTGTAATGCCATGCTGTCCTTAGTACACCCTTAGCTTGCAGATGTAATGCCCTGGTGCCAAGGCATTACCCTGCATACAAACCATACAGAGGGATTCCTGCCAGTACATCAGCCATTACACTTTCCATAATGCCTGCTGTGAAATGCCTCATTTTGCCCACCACCCAGGTTTCGATAAACATGGATTGTTGCATGTAAGTGTTGATGGGTTTGAACAAGGATTGTTGTGTGCAAGTGTCAATTAGTTTTGAAGGATTGTTGCATTAAGTGTTGTTAGGTTTTGAACAAGGATTGATGCATTAGGTGTGATTCTGAACATGGATTGGTGTATTGTGTGTGAGGTTTTGAGCATGCATTATTGCATTAAGTTTGGGGTTTTGAGCATGGATTGTTGCATTAAGTGTGGGGTTTTGAACATGGATTGTTGCATTAAGTGTGGGGTTTTGAACATGGATTATTGCATGTAATTGTTGCGCTTTGCTCAATTTTCCAACAAGAACTTGCACCTTTTTCACTTAATGAAACACCAATGTCATTTGGCACATGAAATTTCGAGGTGGGTCAATATAGATACTTAATTTACATTCACAAAATAATCATGTCCTTTCAAATGTAGCAAAGGAAAATACACACATGGCCCACAAGAAGCCCTAGAAAGCCCATGTGATAGTAAGCCATGTAGCCAGAAGGCTGATCGTTCTTCAACACCAATGAATGAAAATTACAAACCATGTGTCCAACACAAGTATGGGAGCCAATGTATCAATGGCAAAAGATTGAAGGTCTCATGTGGAAGGATTGTTCCACCAAGTCAACACTATGGTATCTACAAGCAATATGGTACCAATAATGATACAGCTTTGTTCAATAATTTGCACAACTTGAGGGAATTTTGTAACAGAATTAAGCCTCATGTATTCAAAATGTAACTAACAAGTGTGGGAATTGAATGTCAAGGTTTTGCAGGCCAAGGTGCCAAGACAAGTCATGGATGGAATGACAAATAATTTGACATGGGGGCATGTATCCCATGCTCAAGTGTTGTAAATCGTGATTCTTGAGAGGATATTGTCTATATTTATTTTTTGTTTGATTATCTAATTATCTACTAGATTCGTATATGGTCTTAATTGCAAAAGAAATGAGTTATTTAAATTTGTGACTTCAATTGCTTGACAAAACGATGCAATATTCATTGAAGTTTTGACCTTTCATATTTACAAGCACAGTTTTGATCCTCCTCCAACTTTATTTTTCCAGTCCTTTGCCACTAATACATCATCCATTTGCTTATGTCAATTTTATGTTGCCTTCACTACCTCACCCTATCCCCCACTTTGTGTTCCCTTACTCATAAAGATGAAAACAACTATGTATAGATAGAACTTAATCCAAACACTTTAAACCAACTCCATAAATGTCCTAACCCTTAATTGACATGTGAGCAAAACAATCCCAATACAAAAGATGGACCAACTCCCCACAAATCCTATATATTAATTCACTTGGTCTGTCAATGTGTCTGTCTAAACCTGTCCATTCCGACCCGTTAACAATCTTTGCGAGGCCGATTTTGCAACCCCCTGATGACATAAACGAGGTTCCGAAATGAGCCACATTTGGCCTGAAATGTTCCAGCGCCAAGTGCGGGTCGTGGTGGCGGAGAGACACACGCTCATTGGATCCTCCGTCTCCCCGCACCAGCACTTGGTCTGTCAGTGTGTCT
>Ga0209208_10010096_pt1 | contig 12314 bp, 8 predicted proteins | sample S1TSphfallax_3_FD_187694 | JGI IMG/M metagenome (GOLD analysis project Ga0209208, IMG submission 187694) | Host-associated microbial communities from peat moss isolated from Minnesota, USA - S1T2_Fd - Sphagnum fallax MG (SPAdes) (version 2) | ecosystem: Host-associated > Plants > Peat moss >...
ACAAACAACAAGAAGTTGAGCTTTGGATTTGATATAAAAAGCACCCAACCCACAAACAACAAGAAGTTAGTTAGTTAGTTTTCAAGATTTCATATGGAAAACACCCAACAACAACAACAACAACAACAAGAGCCTCCTCATCCTCACAAGCCCCCCTCCCAAGCTCACCTACATCATCATCATCATCATCATCAATGAATGGATGCTTTTTGGGGAGATCATTTCTATTTCTGGATTTTAGAGACCACCCAGCAGAGCAGAGCAGAGCAGAGCAGAGCAGCAGCAACAACAAACCTATCATCAATCATCAGTGAATGAGTTTTTCTGGAATTTTATACCCCAAGTAGCAAGATTGCAATTTTTGGGAGATTGAGAGGGATTTGACAATGAATGTTCTCTCTGCATCATATGCAGTTATTGGCTCTTCCTAGAGGGAATGAAGGAAGGAAGGAAGAGAGACTCCATGTCAGTAATAGGATTTTTGCTTTTGTTTTTGTTTTTGTTTTGTTTTGGTGTTTTTTTGCAATCAAATTGTGTAACCATGTTTTTTTTACATACATGGTTTCTTTCATTCATTTGCTTTCTTGTGATTTTTGTTTGAACTTGTCAGAAAGGACAAAGGCATTAATTATTACCTGATGAGTTGCTTGTTGACCTAATACAAACATAATAAGACTTTGAGCTTTTTTTCTGGACCAACTATAAAGCCAGTGATTTTTTAATGATCCATCATCAACTCTTCTCCATCAAACTCTTCACCATATTATTATCAGCAGTACCTAAGTGTTATCCTACTTTACTATTCTTAGATGAAGATGTTTTGGCTTATAGAAAACAACAACAACAACAACAATATTACCCTTTTTTTTTTTAGCCTCTGAAAAATGTAAATATGAATGTGGGTACAATAATTTCTTTCTGGTGGGTGTCTTTCACACTCATCACAATCAGGCTTTGGTTTTCCATATATATGTCATGTGATAAATGACAATAATGATAAATGAGAATGATGATGATGATCATCATCATCATGATGTGAGTGTCTCTTTTGCACAACAATATAATAAGGTTATATGCTATTTATTACTGAGAATATCACTTTCATTTTCTTCTGAATCACCTACAAAGAAATATGAGGTGCAACAAATTACTTCATTAGGAAGTAGAGATTATAATTTACTTCAAATATAATTGAAATATTTTTCAATTCTAATGAAATTTTCTTGCAATAATTTCATTATTTCATAGCATAGCACAAAAAAATTAAAAATATCTCTTTATCTTAAGTTGTTTCAAAAATATATACTTGAAGAGAGACCTCCCCTAGGTCAATTGTGACACATATTCTTGTTGAGTAAGCCATACTTGACAAAGCCATGAGATTCATGACACATCTACATGTGGGTTCATCCATTTTAGTGTGTATTTTGAAATTAGTTTGGTATGGGATTATATGAGCCAAGATTCACCAATGCACCATCCATCCATCCATTGGAAAACCATTATGCTTCACTTCTAGATGAACCACAACTCAGTAAAATATACACATTCATGAAATGTTAATTGTGTTAAAGCCCTTCCTTTGTTGGAACTATGTTCTGAGATGAAGTAGCAAATGAAACCAAATCTACTCAAGTGGGATCAACCATGACAACATTGGTTAAAATGTAGATGCCATCAGCTCTTACATGATGTTAACCCATTGGCGAAAAAATTTAAAAGAGGGCAATAGGACATGGGTTTGCTCCCATGAAACCATGTGTCTTTCACAATGGAGGTAAAAACATCTTAAACAACAACATTGTGAGATGCAATCCATTCCCCACCATGGGAACAACAAAGGAAGTGGGTTCCCACTAAATTTAGAGGTTGACCACAAATGTAATGAATCAACCTGAGAGTTAAAGGATGGGGGAGGCCTAAGCTAGTGTACAACATAGAGCAGAAAACATCTAAGGCCAAAATGAAAAGAAAGAATGACCAAGTGAACAAAAAGTCATCACTCGCCCTTGGGCCCACACAAGACTTTAAGTGTGCGTGATGAGAATTAGAAATCATCTTTGAAATGATGTTAGAAAAGGAATGATCATGCAATTTGTTTGAAATGTTCTCTTGAAACCAATCTACTCCCTTCTTTGCAAATTGTCCAAAAAGGGGAACACAAGCCACCACATCTAGGGGAAAGAGTTTTTGTGTGAACTTCAAATGTGCTTATAAGGGGAACAAACCAAAATTGTTGACATCTATTGCTTCCAATAAGAATAGGTGATGATCCTATTAGAATTTAGGGGCAATGATAAGTGTAACAAATGTCTAGTTCCCTAAATAAGTTGTTGACGTAATGAACTTTGTGGAAATGAAACCAAATCCCCCCATAAAAAATGAAGAAAAAAGCTTATTGGCGCACCAAGGGGGCATGTGGGCAATCCAAAGAGCCTAGGCCCAAAAGTTTCCAAAAATTTTGCATGAAGGTTGTGTCGAAAAAGACAAGGTGATGTCCAAAGATCAATAGGGAGAAACAATATAACAAATAATAAGGTCTCTAGGTGAAACACCGATAAAGGATCCGAAAAGCTAATTGGACATCCCCTAACCTCAAAAACACATCTACATAACAAACATCCTCATCTAATGTGTCTTGTTATAAATAAATAAAATAAGTAGATCCAAACAAGACACCCAAAACCTTAATGTTGTCCAAAGGGCAATAAAATTGGTAAAAGGAAAGAAGTTAAAAGGTAAACCAAAAGGTGACCACGTCATGCACTTGTGGGGCTAGACCATAGGCCCCACATAAGCCAACTAAAAAATGAAATGCTCAAAACCAAAAGGAACAACAAATGTAAGGCCAATGATGTGAATGTTGTCAACAAGGGATCAAAGGGAAAATACAATAAAGGAAAACCCCCACATCTTATATATTAATTCAGTAAGTCTGTCAGTCTGTCCGGGATGGTATATTTTGAATCCGTGTGAACAGGGTGTGGTTTTCATGTTCAACATGCCTTCTTGGATGTGTCTGTCTGTCTGTGTGGACAAAAATTGGGCAGTGCCTGGAAGATTCTTCCAGTCACTGCCCGTTCCCTGTGGAGCATCTAGTAATGATTTTTATTTTTTTCGTGGAGGGGGGAGGGGGTGGGGGTGGGGTTCTAGGGGTCTTAATAGGTGGAAGTGAGAAAGAACACATTGTAATATTATGTTGGGGAACACATTGGGAACCAAAGAAAAATGAAAAGAAACCCTCCCCCCACCCCCCATGGCCCCTCGTCCCAAAATTTAAAAGGAATAAAAGCAAGGCACCTTGAGTGCACCCTTGGGCCTTCCATTGGCTGCATGAAATTTCTATTCCCAAAAAAATTCGTCACTATTTAGAACCGGAGTGGGAAATGCGAAGGACCGGGTGGGGGGGATCAACGGGGTGCATTATGCACCGGGTTCACACTAGTAACATCATAATGCACAAAAGTGGGCAAGAACAAAAAAAGGCATGGCAAATAGATTACCTTAACATGCGCCCACTAATGAATGGATGATAAACAACTTTCCCAAAAGGGAATGGTGGCTGAAAAAAAAAAAAACTGGTGGGCATAGAAAGACCAAATAAAAGGAAAAAACTAAGACAATTAGCTTCATGTCGTGCAAAACTTCTAGAAGATGGTTTTCCAAGAAATGGTGTTGAACATTTTTGTGATGCCCACCTACAACACCACCCAATTGAAATGCACATCTAAAGTAGCACAAAAACCATGAACCATTATCTTGCACCCACCCTTAATTACCACGCCGAACTAATGAAATGACAAGTGAATGGAAAAAACATCACAAAACTACAAACATAATTTTTTGCTCACCAACCTGTAGAAAACCTCACCCACTATAGATTAAATGCCTCTTTAAGGTTTAGCCAAAACCAACAACATGGTAGCACCATGAGGTCAAACAATGGACCCTAAGATATGATGTGTAATGACATGGGAATTCACCTAAAAGAATTATGAATAGTTGTTGGTTGATTCCTCAAGGTCAGCAAGGTCTCGAAAATGCTTGAAAACCATACATATATAGTCGGCATGCAAATCGTGAGATCTAATAGTAATAAGAGATCTATAACAAGTAATGTTGGGAACCAAAGTAAGGAGAGAACTGGTCCTTCTCATGATAGGAAGTTGTCTCATCCACAACCCCTCTAATGTCGTCAACATGCAAATCATGAGATCTAATAGTAATAGGAGTTCTAGAACAAGTAGTGTTGGGAGAGTAAGTGTAAATCATCATTTACACTTACAAATGGAAGTGTAAAGAAGTTTCAACTACATTTACATAGCCTTGTGTAAATGTGTTTGGCAAGGTAATTGTAAGTGTATATGTTGTATACTCTTAATTAATGTATCTATTTGCAATCCACATTCATTAGTTGTAGGTGTATTTTAAAACTTTTTTTTGAAACAAAAAAAATTTAAATAGGTCACTTTGATCTGTTGGGCTTTCATAAAACTTGATACTTCTATCACTTTGCAAATAAAGGCTTTTACTACCTATAAGGTAGTGCATATGTGGATAAGCATGGTCAATTCTTCATAATGTCCTTGCTTTTAGTAGCTTTGCTAGCAACATCATCCAAATCCTCATTTTGTTGATCCAACAAATGGTCATTGACAAGAAGCCAATGTCAAATAATCATTTCACACCAACCATGTGAGGCCAAATTTGGTATTCCTATACTACTTGAAGTGGATTGTTTTCGAGATGTTTGCAATATTTTGTAGCATTATTGCAAATCAATTAACCAAATGTCCTTTGTGAGGATGGGATATGTACCACATTAATTTCTTGCACAATATGTTGCCTACCACTTAAACCATAAGACATGCACCATCACAATGATGCATACAAGGAGTTTGGCAAGTGTTCCAACATGAAAACCCTACTTTTCATGGTAGTAGGAATCCTCAATAGAAATTTTGATGTATTTGGCTAGCCAAGCCATTTTTTATTTAAATTCATAAGTTTCCACTTTGAGCTTTGGTAAGTTCCATGAGGAGATGAATTACAATGTCTTCAATAAAAATCACCTTAACATTTTGCACTATGGTCTACACTATTTTTTTTTATTGTAGATGATTAAATTACAAATAAGATAATACACAAGTACATCCCACAATTGGATAATGGAAATCATGCAAAAATTGTTCTTTCATGATTTTGTGGTTTTTACACACAAATGTGTGCATTTAAAACAAATATGATGCATGTATAAACAGGATGAAATTTATTTCTCATTTTTCAAACTTTTTGACAAGACTTCTTATGCCAAATAAAGATCTTAGGAAATATAACAAGGGCGCCAGCTCTTTGCCCATGAAGGCAGTATTATTTTGGTCCAAATATATTCATCTTTTGTTGATTTAATTTTTTTTGAATAAGTCAAGTTCCAAACTTTTCAAATCTCCCCAAAGTTCAAAATATTGTAAACAAATTTGGTGTACACATCTTGTCACAATTTTGAAATGCAAAAAAAATAATCTTTGACAACAATTGTTGTAGACTAATGTGTTTATGCCCTTAAGTGGTTAGCTTCTAGTAGTCTTGAAACCCTTGTAGATGCTTTATGAAGTTGATGTTTTCTAAAAGCTAGAGACACCCATGTTGTGCCATATTTTATTTTCCAATGGAAGTTTCCCTTTGTTTGCCAACATCACAAACTTACCAATTTCATTGGTTCATTCAAAATTTGCATGAAATCTATTATTTCATGGGTTCATTTTTTTACACATGGATGTTGTGCATCTAACACATGTATGATGCACATATAAGTAGGATGAAATATTTTCAATTGGCCACATCACATTAATGGGCTAGTTGGCTTCATCACAACTAGCCTAGCCACTTTTGACCATTCAACCTTTGGAAATCAAATGATAAATTGACAAATGGCATAGGATGTTATATCACAATAAGTGGGATGAATCTTCACATTATGCACACTAGAACCCTTCCCTTTTGTACTATAATGAATTACACATTAAATCCTCAATGTTTTGATTACAAAAAAATCTTGCAATTCTATGTTAGGAAGTAATAATAAAAAATTGACTTTCTTTAACCATGTGACCCATTTTCTTTCCCATTCTTGTCCCTTGTGACAATTTTACATAAAGCACTAGCATGTTCAATTTGTTGTTCTCTACATGCAAAATGAACAATTTGTACCACATTCCATGCTAGTCCCTAAGCCAAATTCAAATCAATTTTGCATGAAACTCAAGTTCTAATAACAATTAGCCCTTTTGTGAGTTGTGCTTGACTCAATAGTAATTACATGATGATTGATACTATATCACAATGTTAACATTAAACAACCACCATTTTATCCTAGAGATGTTTGCAACATGCTTGAATGTTGCTTCCATTCACATGCATGTGATCTCTACCTTAATGAATGTAGTTAATTTTGTAAGTGCATTATGAAAAAAAATTGGCTTGGATTTAACCTTATTTTTATTTTATTAATGTTCCATTTAAAGTTCAATGAACTAATTTAAGCACAAATGTAGGCGCATGCATGAGAAGGGGCATAAGTTGTCTATTTACAATGCAGTTAATAAATGGTGAATTTGTGTCGTTATATTCAATGTCACTATTCTATCATTCTCATTAATATCATCAAAGTCTATTGGCCCAATTGTGATAAACTTTAACTTGTTTGAATCGTGACTTCCCCAGAATCAAATTTTAAATGTTTTTTCTAATTTGCTAAATTATTATTCTAGATGGTATAAAACATTTATTTCCAAGTAGTGAATCAAGGCAATATAAATTTGTCATTCTTTGATTCACCACCTAAACCATATATGGAACTAGCTAAAAGTTTTTTCAATGCCAACTTTTTTTGTAACATTTCCAATATGACATGCATTTTGATGGATCCTTTGTATAATGATACATCTTGCATTGCATTTGAACAACCAACTCAAGTTCATTATTATCCTTGCTTTATGTGATATTTCATTTTCACACATCAAGTACTTTGATGCTAATCATTTTTTGGAGTAAAATCTTGAGAAGTATTTTTAACTAAGGTTGAACTATGAATAGGTGTTCAAATTTTACTTTTAATTTAAAGTACATTTATGGTAGGTCTTATAATTGTCACAACTATTCCTTGGCCTATTAATTCCCAATTGTTTTACAACACCATTCCCTTCTTGAAAGCTATATACATGATTCATTGACCTAATTGAACTTCAATTGTTAATTTACCTTGAAATGTTCAATTGTCATAACCATGATATCATATTGGTTTGCATCATCCTCTCTTGAATTATTGACATGTCATTAACATGCCAAAAAACATAATTTTCCATTCCAACACATGAATGCTTGAATGCTTATCAAATCCAAGTTCCAAAATTGACACACTTGCTTTGATCAATTTGTTATTAGATATTTATACCAATTGTTATTTAATTCACCTAGCACTTCCCAATTTTTGTACATCACATAATGCATACATCTTAATTGACATTTCATTTCATTTTTATTTTTGGTTTATACATGCTAAAAACATGTTTGCTTTTACAATATTTAGCATATTGACCATTAAACATTCATAGTCAGGGTATTAGTTTCAAGACAAAGGAATATAGAACTTTTACCCCGCACTCCATCAAAAATGTAATCTCTATGGGACAAATAAGTGAAATAAGATGAATTATTTAGATTTAAATTATATGTTGGCTCTTATTTTTCATATACTTGGTTTTGTCCATCATGACAAATTATTTGCTCCAAAACTTGAAAATGCTTTCAACAAGTTTAGAATTGAAAACTTGATAAATTTTTGCATTATTATTTTCCACACATGTGGCTAGCAAATATTGGGCCTACAAATTGGACAAGCCCAATGAATGGAACCAATTTTCCAAATGACCGAAAAAAAAAGTCCTTTTTCTTTCTAGCCCTAAAGTTTTTTTGTAGTTGGGTTCAAAATCCTTGTATTATGTATACTTTAATCAAGTGCATCCAATGAACATCATTTAACATGCATGTGGATGTTGTTTATCCACAAATGGTCCAAATATAGTCAAACAACAAAAAGGGTGTTAGATCACAACAAAAACTATAAACAATTGTATATTTGTTTATCATATGAAAGTTATGGTAATCATTGACAACTCGTGTTAAATTATCAACATGAGTGGATGAAATTCAAATTTAATATGTGTAAATTTAATTCTAGGTTTTGGTTTGAATTTTAAGGTCTATTGAATTCAATAACTAATGTGGTGAGTAACGTCCATTTTGCATTTTTAAGCCCTTCAATTTCCTTAAATTCATTCCTTTTGTGAACCCCAATTGTGAATAGGCATATTAATGCTTCAAAACATTTACCTCATGATATTAGTTGATACATATATGTATGCACTTGTAGGAACACCTATTATTGTTACTTTAGCTTCATATATTATGTCTTGCATATTCACCCATGCAAGCATGTAATAGCCCATGTCTTTTGTGCATGTGGAATATGTTAAATGGTTTTTTTCCCCCTTTTGCCACTTGATATTTTATCTTCAAATGATGTTTAATTCTTGGTTTTGAGGTCTTTCTTTGGCATCTCATTGTCACACATTTTTAATCATAGTTTTAAAACCCTTTTTGTTTGAAGCATGGTCAATGCAAAATACAACAATGCAATACATTCTTCACCAAATGTTTATTCACTCTCATATGGTGTAAAATGATATAGGAATTCATTCGGATCCTTCTCCTTATGCTTTGTTAAGTTTATGCTCAAAGTAGTAATTGTTAGTTACTACTAATGTGCATATGCAATACAATTGGTTGTTGCTGATAATCTTACTTGAGGTTGTAATGGTCTTTGTTTGAATGATAATATTGCAAAAGTTTTAATGTTTCTATGATGATATATTTGTTGCTACTTTTTAATGTTCTCTCAATTATTTCTACATTGGGGTGACCTCCATTAACTTGTATGCCATTGAATCCCAAATAACAAAATGTCTTGAATGATGTTTTCTTACCTATTATGTAAGGAAAAAGACTTATGTACAAGTATAAGTAACATTGAAAATTGACATTTTCACTAATATAATTGTCAGATTGATGCACATGTTTTTATACAAGTTATTGAAGGGATAAACCCAAAAATGGTTCATCTTATGTATTCAACTTCATGTACATGCATACATCAAAGCATGAAGGGGAAAAATCTTATTATGCTTGAAGGTCAAATTTGGTTAATAGGAACAACTTCAGGACATAACCATTATTCATTATTCATTGTGGTAAATGGTTATTTAAGTTGACATAATTTTTTAGAATGAACTTGTACAACTATATTTTTAACGTATTACGAAAACATTTGGCAAAAATTGAAATGTTTTAAAAGAGTATGGAGTTAAAAGCATTTTAAAAATAATGTAACCAATGTCTTTTGTTGCTTAAAGGACTATTTAGAAAACTTCAAATGATGTGAAAATGACATTTCTATTGGAAACTTGTAATACCTTTACATTATAATATAATACCAAAAAAATATAGGTTATAAGAATTTTAAAAATTTGAAAGTCAAATTTGTAAATCATGATTTAAAGCATATTCCAAAAATATATATACTTTTAAGGAAACAAGCCTTGGTCAAAGTGCTCCTATTAGTTAGATTGGAATTTTGAGAGTCTAAACCTATCACTTGGTCATTTTTTAAAAACTTGAAACAAGGGTTTCACATATATATGAAAATTGCTTTTAGAATTGCCTTGAAAAGTGGCAAATAAAAACAAGGTAGATGCTAAAACATGGTTCTATTTTTATAGGTACAAATTAGGTTGTTGATAAGAGCAAATGACATTTTTTTCTTAAGCATGTGCAAGTGTGTGAACTTTCATCCTCCAAATTAACAAAGGGTTGCCCCATACACCATTTAAGATGATGGCCTTCAAATGTAAGGTGGCCCTAAGGAAATTCAACTATTTATTTACACAAAGAGACACGTAAATTTGTCCAAATGGTCTGAGATTCAAACTAAATTTTATTAACTATTATGCCTCTATCCAAAGTTTGAAACCAACTATTTAAAAAATCTACAATGCCACATGTCTTGCCACAAATACTAGCTTGAACCATTTAAAACAATTTTAAAAATTCAATTTCAACTATGAAGCAACCTATAAAGGTCAAGTGGGTTCTAATCCCCTTGGACGTGAGGCAAATAAAAAGAAGATTTGGGTTTTAGTTTGTATTCAATCATGAATAATCCCACTTTATATGTTATCTTAGGGTTCATTCAAGGTTGGGGTTCCAAAAAGAAATGTTTAACAAAAGAGGACAACAAAACACAAATTTGGATTTTCATAATGTTAATGAGTATATTAAAACTATGGTATATTCTTGAGTTCCTACAATTAGAGTATTGAAATAATAAGCAAAGAAAAATGTTTGATACATGTTATTGGATGTTTTGTAAAAGTCCTTTGAATCCTTAATTGGTTTAAGGTCCATTGTTCACATTATATATATGTTTTTATAAAGGAATGCATAAAATCATGTAATTGATTTCATTGTTTTTGCACAACAAAAACATATATATATATATATATATATATATGCAAGTATATGTTCATTTGGTGAACTTCATGGAAAAAGGTCATTATAAATAAATTAAAAGGCTTGATATTCTAAACCAAAGGGTTGCAAGGGAAATGGTTCATTTTTTAAATCATTTGGCTAGTTATTTAAAATACTCATAAGACTTATAATTTTAAGATCCAAGTGCAAGTCACACCTACAAAAAATATTAATGGAAAAAATTCAAGTTATTCATTAAACCTATTAAAACATTTTTGGCATTTTTAGTTTTGGACCAAAGTATTGGTGAAAAACATGTGTGCATGTGAAAACTAAACACCACAATATGAATTATCTTAATATGTAATATACATTTTTTTCTAATTTAAATTTGTCATTGTTAATGCCATTTAGTGAAATAGCGAGTTTTTGAATTTAAAGGAAAATAGGAATAGAAAATGAACATTTCAATTTTGCAACATTAGGTGACAAATAATCACCAAGAGTTGATGAAAACAACCCAAATTGCAAGAAAACATTCAAGTTTTATAACATATAATAGTTCCAAAAACAAATACAACTTCACAAATGAAGTACCAAAACACATGTTTAGATAAAAGAATAATAAATAATGCTCAAAGAGTTTTGTTTATTTCAAAGCAGAATCAAAAGATCATGACAAAAAAAAGAAATACACAAGTTTCCCCATAGAAATCCTTTGAAGGGGTCAAAAACAGTGGATTACCCAAAAAATCAAGGAAACCCCAAAAATCTCTTTAAGAAGTACTCATGATAGATCCTATATGGAAATTCTTATATGAAGACAATTTAATCCACTAGTTTTAAAAATAAACACATATAAAACTAGTGATATGTTTGCGATAACAAAAAATACATGTCAATAAATACATACCTATAAGGGGGGTTTTGGCACCATACTCCTAGATAATATATCAAAAATGGTGTGAAACTCCTAGTCAAGTTTTGGTGTTAGGATGTTAGATCCAAGTTCAAAAGAAGGATCCATGTTCTTTTGGAGGGTTCACCTTTAGGCTATTCAAACCTTGAGCAACACATTTTGTTAAGGCACATAGGAAGAGTGAAACACATGTACATGAGTTACAAGGTAGATACCATAATGACTTTGGGGGGATTATTACGATTGTATTTATGATGAGAATCTTGAGAGGCCATTGTTGTCAAGACTAGGACCTAGGTAGCTAGTAGGCAAGGACACAAAAAGGTCAAAAGGTAGGGTAGGGTGGGGCACCAAATCATACTACATAGCCCCATCATCCAACACTAGAAATGGGCTTTTAAATGTGAATGTGTACATGTGTTATGTACACACATGTCAACTTTACCTCAATCTAGTTTTGCAAAAATATGTAGTGCAAGGACTTTAATAGTATGAATTTATAATTTGAAATTTGATTTTCTTAATGTGGTAGAAAACAGGATAGATCTCAAGTAGTTGTGTACAAATTGCTATGTATTTGGATAAAATGTTCAAATATACCTTTATATAATTTTATAGATACACACATAGTTCTTCAAACAAGCACATCTCATGGACTTGAATTTTATAAGGGCACATGTTGCAAAACCAAAGTGTTTGTGTAAAACAACACCAATATTACTCCCCTTATGATGTTGGAAATTGGTCCAAGGAGCCACTTGCACCTCTTCTCCCCATGGTCCCATGGTCCATTCACGATTGGGGGTAC
>Ga0209208_10010097_pt1 | contig 12314 bp, 5 predicted proteins | sample S1TSphfallax_3_FD_187694 | JGI IMG/M metagenome (GOLD analysis project Ga0209208, IMG submission 187694) | Host-associated microbial communities from peat moss isolated from Minnesota, USA - S1T2_Fd - Sphagnum fallax MG (SPAdes) (version 2) | ecosystem: Host-associated > Plants > Peat moss >...
GACTTAGACTAGTATCAAAGTTCAAAAAAATTCCAATACCATACATCAATTGGTATGATTAAATTTGTTTATTTGATATGTAGCAATCACAAGCGTTAATTATGTTGGATTCCAAAAAACTCAAGCCTGCAAAGAGGAAAAAAATAGAAATAGAATTAAAGGTTAGGATTTTAAATCTTTTAGATGCCAATGGGCCCACCATGAATTTGTTTTGTTGAGAATTTTTGATATTATGTTGTTTTATAAAAAGATCCCATGCAAATAGGGTCAAAGAAAAATTTAGGAATGTTCATGGAAAAAATGGCCATATTTCCAAAAAGAACTTATGAAAGAGCCTAGGTTTTTGGAAGGTTTGGTTAGATTGTTCTTTTCTTTCAAACCAGCCTTATTTCTTTAACATTGAGACTTGGTTAAATCATTTTGTGGCTAATTGCGACTTTTGGTGCAACACGAAAAGATTGGGGAAAAAAAAAACTATGCAATGTGGTATTTAACTTTGAGGTTGGACAAACAAGTATTTTCCACAACTTTATTGTTGATTTTAGGATTGAAAAGGTTTGGTATCATGGTTTTTTTCCAAAATTTTCTACATAAAAAATTTAAATATTTATTTCCAAAAAATAGAAAAATTACTTGATGTTTATATATTTAAAAAAAATTGATATCCCCATTTTTTTGAATTTTTCATTTTTTGGGGGGCCTAAAATAATGATCAAACAACTAATTGCATAATGGGTGTCACTCTTTATTGTAAATTTAAACTCAGAAGAATTACTTGCTTTGGGCCTCCACATGCAAAATGGACTCAATATGGGTTGTTTTTAGTATAAACTCCCACCCTTTAAGCATTTTAAAAGCCAATTATAATTCTATAAACCCCTTTGGAACTTTATATGCAATAAAGAAGTGTCCAAATTTGCTTGTATCTTCTCATATTCTTAGCCTCTTCATAGGCCAAATTTTTAAGAAAATTCCATTCTTACATTTTCAAAACCATGTTAGGGTTGGTCTTTGATGTTTTTTCATTAGCAAATGACAAAAAATCCAATATTTTTTAGAGGTTAATTTAATTTGGCTGTTTATTATGTCTTCTTGTTATGAATATTGCTAAATTTTATTCAATCAATTAGGACAACTTGTCAAACTACTAAATAATTTTGGTACCCTCTAGGACCAATGACTAACATACATACATATACAATCTATGGGTGTGCCAATTTGAACTATTTCCCACATATTGCAAGGGATTATTAGGTTTTTCATGGTGACTTTCATATATGATTACACAATATAAATACCTTTGTTCCATGCGATTGGTAAATTTGTTTTTGAAATAGTTTTTTAATTTGGGTTTTATGGTATCATAAATACGTGATATGTGTACAGATTACTTAATATGACACCAATCAGTCATTTATGTATCATTTTATGTCATGTCAATGCTTGAATGTTTGGTGACTTAGTTTTCACTAAATAACATCTATTGAAGCTCTCCAAAATATGGAACTCTGATGCCATCTAACAAGAAAATGGAAATGAAAATGAAAATTTGAATTTTTAAGAATAAATTTAAAAAATAAAAGGGTGTTGCAAAAATATTTGTTAAACATTTGGGTTCCAATGAAAGGTGATAAAATTTTGGCTTAATCTTGATCCAATGTGTGATTGACAGTTATGCATGCATAAGAGAACTTGTGAATCCATGGATAGAATTTGGTTTATATAATGACTTGTACATGGGTTGTTTGTAGAGTCACATCACCCATAAAGATGAAGGTCATATATTGCATGTGTCACAAAACACATGTGGAACACTTGGAAATACAGACAGGGCAACATGGAATTACACCTTCGTCACCAATTCCCACCACTAAACAGCCAAGCAGTCACCAGTTGATTGCGTAGGAAGATGCAGAGAATCATATAGGGCAACATGGAATTAAAACACATCCTTCATTAATTCCTTCCACTAAACAATTAGGCTTTTGCATGTTGTGGGTCTCTTAAGGGAAGTTGGCAAAGCCTCAACAATTGCATAACTCTCACTATGGAATGATGTGCCTTGTGGAAATTCCTAAGGGCTAGGTGTGTAAAGCCCCTTGGCTATGCCAGTCAAGTTGGGAATCTCTTTGGAACTATCCTTACGTTTGCAATTCAGACCTGTTGATTGACACAGATGTGGTTGTACATTGGCAGGTGCTTGGGCTTGTGAAGAACTTGGCAGTTGTGGCCTATATCATTGTTGGCTCAGCTGTCAATCCCATTTTGGAGTTACGTTCTTGGAAGAATGGAGTATAGAAAACTTTGAGGCTTTGGGCATCTCCTTGAACTGATGCAGATTCTTGCCCTGGTCTATAGAGTGACTAACAGTGGTTGGGATCCATGGCAGGATTTTATTAATGCAAGAAATAACCCAGAGGCATGTATATTGATTCAAGAAATGTGGTTTTCCTTCATTTTGGAACATTAGTTGAAGTCTTGGACCACTTAGAGGATGACAGGGGTGGATGATTAGCCTGGAACTATTTCACTGCCAAATGTACCTTGAAGTTGGTCAGACCTTGTGGATCATATTGAGTATGGCACAACCTTCACCTATCAATTAGGGTGACCCAATGGGTTGAAGCTACCATTTTTTATCCTCCCCAAGGAAATTCCATTTCTCTCTAGGTCATGTAACTTGAAAAAAGTGCCTAAATTTTTTTCTATCCCATACATTTTGTTCATGGAAGGGGGAAAAAAAAAGTAGGAAAAAAGATTAAACCTTAGTCCCTTTGATAAAAAAGAGTGATTCTAACCACTAGATCATTGTCCTCCTTGAAAATGTTGTGTAAGAAAGATAATTAAACCACTAATCATAAGTTGAGAACAATAACAAAATATTCAAAAATATCTTTCTTGATAAGCATTGTCTTGTAACCACATCAAGATTAGTGCCACATTTAATTAATTGCTCATGTTTAATGTTTGTCATTACCTATGTCAAATGATTCATAATATGTTGCATATTGAAAATGATTTTTTTAAAATTTTATTATTTAAAAAAAATACTGATATTTATTTGTGTTTTTCATACCTACTTCTTCCAAGTTTAACTCCTTCACTTCTTTCCTAATAATTACTTGAGTTCTTTTTTCTACCCACCTCCATGGATATACAAGTAGAAATTAACATGTACCTTTTAATGTCCATGTTTGTATTAAATAATTGAATAACCTCTTTTTTTTTAACCTATCTATTTAATTCTTTTCCTTTGCATATTTCCATGGAAATGATAGATCTAACATAAATAATGATAAATTAAATATGATGAATTATTGGGAATCATATGGAAACATAAAAGAAAAAAAGGAAGTGGCGAGAAGACTTTGCTTAGTTTGGAACCTCAGCAAAGGCATTACATTTGTTTGAAAGAATTTAAAGCATGCATAAACACGTTTTTTTTCTTCTCAATTTTGCAATGTTGTTATTAGCCACATTAACAATCATTCACAAAAGGATTTGGTCAAATTTAGCTATACGTTCAAGACAAAAATAAATAAAATTGAAATCTTAGTGTATTTTGGCAACTTGTTAAAACTTATTGTCTAAATATGGTTATTTAAAAAACAATCCTTAAAATTTGGCAACTTTTTTTAGCAAAACATTCACACAACATTATTAATTTCTAACGTATTTAGAAAGGACCTTAAAAACATAATATTTACACCACATGAGGGAAGGGTTCTTACGTTTTTAGGGTGGAACATTTTGTTTTTAAAAAATCATCCATACAAAATGTAAGATTACAACCTATTTTTACTTTTTTTTAAAGCAAAGAAATTGAAAAGTGATCTTTCTAACTAAAAAGATGTTTTAAAATGATTTTATTATATTAAATTGAAAGGAAATATGTCAAAAACCATTCAAGTATTATTGGAATTTGTATCTATTCACAATATAATGTCGATGAAATATAATTATAAAATCAAAGTTTTGAAGATTTAAAAATTTGACTTATTGTTTCAAATGCAAACAAATCACAAGAAAACAAAAAAGGTTAGGGAAAAAAAATGTTGAAAAATATAAGTTTAATGTTTTGAAAGATAAGAAAAGCATGAAGAAATTACTTACAAAAATGATCTAAAATCGACAAGGTTTTGTCACAATTAATGAGGTCTTAAAAATGGTGTCTTCCCACATGGCTAGTCATCACAAGTTTGTTGTATTTCACCAATTCATCACATCATATTACAAAACCTTCCATAGAGCTCCACAAAATTTCATCATTCACTTTCAAAGGTGTATAAGCAATTGCACACAAGTTTTCTTTCCACTAGTAGAAATTGTTGTTTGTAACCATTCCATGTGCAACTAAATGTCACCTACCATTATGAATGGTTGCCTATGCAACTACTTTTCAAATTTGGATGAATTTTGATTCTCCTTTCACCTAAGTTGCAACTATGACCTATTTCGTCTTTCAAATAGGTTGATTTTTCATGATGTCTTTGTATTTTTCACAACATTGTATATATGTCTAGTTGCACATGTAATCAAGATAATCACATTATAGTTGCATAAGATATGTATGCTACTAGTAGCAACGCATATAAAATATTTAATATTACATTCATAGTTATACGTATATACCTATTGACCTATTAAATACCTACCTACCTACCTACATACATATTTGCATACCCACTAGCTACTTAATAGGTTATTAAAATGATTATTTAGAGCCTATTTGAATAGGTAGGCTATGTAATAGTATATGTTAAAGAATAGTTGCAACTAAATTATAACTATGCAACTAGACTACAATTAAAATTTTATCTCATATGTTTTTATCTTTTTTTTAAAGTTTACAAACTATATCACTAGGTTGGTTTGGCATAATAAACACATTCAAATTTTTCAATTGCCATATGGGTGGAGTTAATCACTTCAGCTCCACCCAAAAGGTTAAACTTGAAAAAAAATAGGATTTTGTTGTAAATGTTTTAAAGTTGGACCTAAGTACTTACCTTCTAGGCTAGACCAATGGCTAGGTGGCCTAGGCTTAGCTTAGGTGCCACATGGCATATTGTAAATGGTTTAGCATGTAATTAAGCTAAGTACTTTGGGCACCTAACTAGGTTAGTTGGCTTACCCTAAGTGCCACATGGCTTATCATAAGTGGTCCAACCTTAAATTAACCCTAAATGATTATAAAGCAATCTTAAGTTGTCACATGGCACAATCTAGTTGTTTTAATTGGATGGTTGAAGGGGGAAAAAAAAATTATTTTGCAAAATGTTTCAAAAATCCAAATGATGTTATGAATCACATTCTTAAACTATCACATGTGAACAAACTATTGATGCACATTGTAGTCACAAGTGTAGTGTTAAGTGTAGTCACATGAACTCATCCTTGAATACATGTATAAAATTGCAATTTCATATTGTACGAAAAAAATATTTTATCTATCATTTGCGACCAATGTTGTTCACAATTTGTCATTTGTTTCTAGATTGAATTTTAGTCACAAGTGTCGCTTGTGACTAAAATTTAATTGTAAATGACATTTTTTATAATAATGTTATCACAATGTTGTTGAATATACCCTACTTTTTTTAAAAAATCATTGAAAGACCCTTCAAAATGAACATTAAACACCAACCATTCTAATGCAATACAAAATAATTAGGGGAAAAAACCCAAAGAAAAAAAAACATAAACAATTTTTTTAAAAACCAAATGTTGTTTTCTTTAGCATAAAATTTACTTTGAATTTTTTTTCACAATGAGTTATTCAACATACTCCTCATCAAACATTAACGTGTGATCACTTTTCACCTTGCTATATATTATTCTTTACATCACCTAATTTTGAACATTTTCATCTAAGTGATCATACTTGCAACAACACATCATTAGGAAAAAATAAATAAATAAAACAGGAACACAAAGAAAACAAGAATGAAACTCACATTTGGCATATGGTTTTGCATCACAGTGACCAAATATTTTCATTCCATATTATGCAAAAACTAGTGCATTTGTCATTCTCATTTCCCTAACCAATTTCATTGGTAATATTCATAAGCTTGTGTTTGAGGATGTCATTAATCAATCCTTCATTCATCAAACACTGTGAATTTTTCCCAACCAAAATTTTGACAGACCATGCACTCTCTTTCAAGGTATTCAACTTTGATTTTAATGTTTAAAAACATGGATGCAGAGATGAATTAGGGGAAAAATGGTCAATGAAACATCAAGGTTTTAAAAGTTTCAATGAAGTGAACAACATAACATTTTACTGCAAAACAATGGTCCTCTATAGCATAATGATTAACATCAAATTTATAGTTCTTTGAGAGGCTTTGCTAATACCTGCAAAGCAAAAGAAAAAACAAAGAAAAACTTCATCAATACAACAAACAATTGAGAAAGAAAACAAAACCAAAAGTAGGCAAAACATCGTATACAATAACTCAAGTTCCAAATTTGTTTGTGTACAACCAAAAATCATGATCGACAACATTGCATAGTTTATATGCATCTCAAATGATGAAAGATTTTGTGCTAAAACAACCAAATCAAAGGTTAATGCCATCAAACGAGATTATTTGAGACTTATCTTGGTTATGTCTTAAGATAGCTGTTTTTCTGCACAGATGTCACATGATTGGTCCTTCTCATATCTGACACTATGGATGCAATGTTCAGGTGCGTGCAATCATGTACTTGAACGACGTTCAAAGAACTGCTTTCTATGAGGGAATTGGTCTCGACACTGGTGTAGGTGGTATATGGACTGGTCAACGTCACCGGACCACTGACATTTGTGAGGAATAATATTGCCGGTTCTACCCTCGTAAACCAATCCGAAAATTTCGCGGGTTGAATTGGAGGGCAAGTGGAATCTGGCGATTTAGTCAACGTCAGTGGGTTCCGGTTTTTAGGATGTTTTGTCTTTTGGGGCCTGTCCTGTTTTTGTAGCATCTTCATTTCAGGTTTTTAGCGTCTTGCGTAACATGTATGGCCATCCCTAGAGGGCATCACCAGAAGGAGGCCGGCCCACCTTCTTCTGGTAATGCCCTCAACCTAGTGCGTTACCTACCCCCACTTGAAACCATCAGCTCTAGTCTACCTATTTTGAGGGAATCAATCGCCTGTTCTACCGTTGTACAGCTCCCTGCAACTATGGCTTTAATTATTCCTTGTGCGATTTTGTGGGATTCAATAGCTTGTTCTACAGTTCTACCGCTCCCTGCAACTATGGCTTTATCGATTCCTTGTGCGCGAAATTAGGCAGTCCGATTTACCGATTCTTACAGGCCGTAGCTCAAAGAAACGAAAGCCCTGCTTGTTAAAAATTGGGTCTGAGAGGTGCGGTACTTCTTCATGATTAGGATACAAGCTGAGGCCACATTTAGTCCGAAGAGCCCATAAGCATAATCGCCTGTTCTACAGTTCTACCGCTCCCTCCAACTATGGCTTTATCGATTGCTTCTGGGCGAAACTAGGCCGTCCGATTTACCGATTCTTGCAGGCCTTCGCTCAAAGAAACGAAAGCCCTGCTTGTTAAACATTGGGTCGGAGAGGTGCGGTACTTCCTCATGATAAGGATACAAGCTGAGGTCACAACAATAGGGCGTCTCTGGGAAGCAAAGTTTGCTTGAGTGGGGACTGTATTGACAGGTGAAGCGGTCAGACCATCTGTGATTTGTAGTCTACATCCATGGACAAACAAATGGGAGTCTGGTCGGTCAAGTTGTTGTTGATTGCACTGCTGAAAGCTCTACTGTGCAGTCTCTACATTGTTCCAGGCGTGTCGGGCACTCAAGGTTTGTGGCATAGTAATCATACAAAGAGTCTTCAATTTATGCACCCCTTTCGTAATATATGTAACACCGGTCTTCCAGTTTTGAAAACTAGCCCCCAATTTTCTTTTATGCCCATGTTTATTGAATACGAAATACAAGACTGAATTTCCTAGCAAAATGGGATGCAATTTGAAGAAAAGCTTTAACTAGTGTTTCGAAGAGTTTGGAATTCTTTGTGGAGAAAGGGCATCAACGTATTTCTCTCCTAGTGTTTTGACGAAGTACGTAATCAACAAGTCTAGTCGAGCTCCGTTCTTTCGAATGTCTAAGTTCGGCCACTTTCGTTCTCAACACGTGGTTGACCTCGAGATTTTATTCAACAAGAGTTGACTTCATTTTTTCTCATGTTGGCATGCAGGATCGATCTTTGTCGACTGTGGTTCAAACGCCAGCTATGTAGACAGAGTCACAAATGTTTCATGGGTCCCTGATGCTCAGTATATAACGACTGGTGTCAACGGATACGTCCCTAGTGCCCAAACCACTTATCCAAACTTCTCCGAATTCACAACTGTGAGATACTTTCCTGATTCCACCGCTAAAAATTGTTACAGCTTTCCGGCTATCTCAAATCAGACGTATCTGATGAGAGGGACGTTCTTCTATGGTTTTTATGATAATTCTACGACAACCCCCAGTTTTCAAATGGGTATAGATGGGACTATAGTTGCCAACGTTACCTTTAACGACACTGTCACATTTGTATATTATGAGTTCACTTATGTGTCTGGGTTGAATACTAATGCAACGTTTTTGTGCCTATTACGAGACTCCTCTAATTCAATACCGTTTATTTCTGCGATATCTTTTTCGCCTCTGCCGGATGATTACTTCTATGGTCTTTTTCCTCCGCCCCCCAATCAAGGATATTACGTCCAGACAAAATATCGGTTGAACTTCGGTGGAAACAGACTCGTCAGGTATGCCAGCAAAAATTATGTTCATTCCAAGTTCTAACATCACCGCCTTGTGCTTCCTGTACAAATCAAGTTTGTTACAACTTAGTGAAGTGGGATTAAGTTATTGCTCAAAGAATTCTCATACTCACGCAATATCAACGAATAATCACAACAAGGACATAGCATAGAATAACAAAAAAAATCAGTAATGGGTTCGAAAATATTCTTTCTGATCAATTCAAAGAAATATACTTCTTTGCTGAAGCATCATCTACACACCAGGTAGTCACGATTCTAGACAAGGATTTTGATTTTATCCTTGATGCATTTTAGTCTTAGATTGGCACTGGACACCTTGACATATGTTGCCCGATTTGCCCACGAGTCGTAGATTGATCATTGCTCAGATCGTTCTATCATTATAGCTTTTCTGGTTATTGCAGATATCCTGATGACATTTATGATCGATATTGGTATCCCGAAGGATCAAACTCAACGTTTCTAGAGAGTACCACTCCACCGCCGCAAATTTTAACGACAAACCACACCATTGATCAGAGCAACATATCTCCTGTCGTCATTCCTGAGGCTGTCATAGATACTGCCCTGACAACCACAGGTGGCAACATAACAATCATCTTCCCAGACGACTACATCTATGATCCGTTTGTAATATTCTATTATGCTGAATTGGATGCTACTGCAAATGCTACCTCACGGCAATTCTATTTAGAAGGAACAGAATTTCCACCCGTTTTTGTCAATCCAATCGTCAACACTTCACAGTTCAGTGTTAACGACGAGTATTTTAATGAATTTTCCTATGCTGGATGGGATATTGTTCTGTACCAAACCCAAACTATTCATAGTCCTCTAGGTCCATTGGTCAATGCGTTGGAGGTTCTGGAAATTAGCGAAAACTTGATGAACATACTTACAAACCAGGAGGACGGTGAGTTACTGTTCTGCCTTTTAAGTACTGGTTTCCGGTTGCTTTTTAAATTCTCATCAGAAAACACCTCAAGACATTCCACACCGAGGGTATCGTTTCTACAGTTAGGTTAGGTTGTCAACCAGAATTACTACGACAATCCATCCACTTTGCATCCCTCAAAAAATTCAGTGTTGGATTTCCTGAGGTTAACTTCTATGTTGTTCGATATATTCCCCACTCAGAACAGAAAACAAAACCCTTGTTAGACTGAAATTAACAAGTCTCAAGTGCATCAGAACAGCGAAAATCGAGAGCAATGGTTTTACATCTATGAACCATGTTGGTGCATGTTACCAAAGCAAAGTCCATCATCAGCTACATTCCAGAATGTCTAAAATTTAAATCACCCCTAATTTACTTGCTCAAAATATTGCTCAAGATTGTGACAGATACCTGAAACTAATTTAGTCTGGGGTGTGCGTGCAGCACTTGCTATTGAGGAGATAAAATTAAGTCATTCGAACCTTGCCAATTGGACTGGCGATCCTTGTGTTCCAACGCCGCATCCGTGGGTCACATGTAGCACTAGCGGCAGCACTGCTCCTATAATTACAGAAGTGTGAGTAATTCTATCAGGCGCCGTTTTTATCATTGTCTGGCAGTTCATTACTTTTATGAAGAACTCCCAGTTCTGGTTCTAAAAAACAAATTGAAGTTATCTCAGTTCCAGTTCCACACATAATTAAATAGAATATATGGGGAATCCAGTCTTGTTATGGCAAATCAGACCCAGTACCCATCTGATTCTTATTAACTTGGATTGCCAGGATTGGCTGCCAATTAAACCATGATTATAATCACTTTTTTTTTCAAAAACAATTCCTTGAAGTTTCCTAAACTTTATTGATGTTCCATCCATTCAGAACCTTGAATTGATAGTCTAATCTACAACTGGACGTAATAATCTAGCTACATTAAACTAACTGGATTAGCAATGTGTGATTGATTGTAAGACATGAAGCCCCAACATACATATGTGCACATTGTTATTCCAAACAATATTGCTTGCATCTTTTCTTCTTGACTGCCCTTTTGCTCATCCATGATGTGCGTAGTGGTACGAAGACTCATAGATTGATGTTGCCCATACACACTTTGAGTCATTTTATGCACGTTTTGGGCTTGTAACAGATACTAGTTGTCCATTACAAAGCCCAAGGCTTGCAAAACATGGTCCAAAGTGTGTCTGGTCATCTATAAAAAACTGGATCAGACAATGGGCAGACAAGAAAAAAAGAAGAAGGCAGCACTTTTGTACTGCCTGCAATAACTGTGTGCACATATAATGTTGGGTTACTTCAGTCTCAAGAGTTTTGTATAATATTTTTCAACCTTTTGAGTTGTTGATTTGTGCTACTCAGTCAGCATTTCACATCCTGGCAAGGCTTTCACATCGTTGTCATCTGACTTTTGTAATTTGGGCCACATATTGTGATGGTTGACAGGGATCTTTCGGACCACAATCTAGTTGGGCCCATTTCTCCCAACTTTGGTGATCTTTCGAATCTCATTAGTCTGTGAGTAACTTTTGTCCATAACTTTCCTTAGCAATTTAATTCTATAAAATTCATAGGAGATTAGAGTTAACATGTACAATTATTTACAAATCCAAATTTTTAATATTGTGTCACCTCATTTGTCAAATCATTGATTATGTAAGAATTATAAGCATTAATGGTCTTTAATTAAACCCCAAAGATTCTGGTCTTGTGGTTTGAGTCAAGACCATTTACTATCTTTAGCCGCTAATTGAAGACCCTTGATCTGACCCTAACAACTACAACTCATGATTAAGCAATCAATGATGGTAGGGAAAATGGTTTTTATAATACGCTAGTATTTATCTTTATATTGTCATTGTAAATTGTTTAATAATTGCATTTTAGTTCATTTTTCAATCATGGCGTGTGCTCTTCTGTGCTCTGCAGTGCATTGCAATATAATGAATTGAATGGTTCGCTCCCTCAACAGTTGACACGCTTAACAAATTTAAAAATTTTGTGAGTATACACATCCACCTTAGATATTTCAATGTAGACTAAATCTTTTCACAAGATTACATTGGTTTTTCAAGACTAAATTTTGCCTTATCCAATTCCATTCCTTGAGCTTGGCAACTTGCACCCTTATCCAATCGTTTTTTCTCAGTTTTGTGATGCAGTCACAATGGTGCATATCCCAAAACATATTTCACCTTACTATTGCAAAATTTGTTGAATTTTCTGTTTCAGAAAAAAATCAATTGGTGACAAAATATGCACTTAAATTTTACTTTATCTTGTTGCCATTTGACAAATTTTCAACCAAAAAATTGACTTCCCTCATCCCTTTGTGAACATATGAACCAAATATGTGGTAATTAATAAGTCTGATTTACTCCCATTATTAGATCCAGTAAAATGCCAATGATGTCAAAGACCATGGTGACCACCTCTGAAAGCCATTAATTTTTTCTTAGATATATATTGCATCCCTAAAATTTTAAGGTGAACCTCATTAGTACTTATAGATGGTAAGTAATTAAATCGTTTCTGTACCACTATAACCTAAATATTTTAGGAA
>Ga0209208_10010098_pt1 | contig 12314 bp, 9 predicted proteins | sample S1TSphfallax_3_FD_187694 | JGI IMG/M metagenome (GOLD analysis project Ga0209208, IMG submission 187694) | Host-associated microbial communities from peat moss isolated from Minnesota, USA - S1T2_Fd - Sphagnum fallax MG (SPAdes) (version 2) | ecosystem: Host-associated > Plants > Peat moss >...
TCTTCATCATATGTGCTTCATTTTGATTGATTTAAAATGTTATGGGACCAGTACCTCAAGCTTTAGAAATCATCTTTGAAGTGCAAAAGAAAGAAATAATGAAAAAATAACAAGAAAAAAAAAAAAATCAACTTATTAAACACGTTTTTTTTTTTTTTTCCCCCTCTTTGGACCCTTCTTACTTTCAAACCTCATAACTTTCTTATTTCTTATCCATTTAAAATGATTTAAAGTACTATAGGAGTGCCACCTGAAGTTCTACAAATCATCTTTGAACTCTAACAAAGCAACATACAATGAACTTTTTGGATGTTCAGGAATCAGCTTTGTAGTGTTTGGTGGTTTGTTTTTTTGGAGTTCTTGACCCCATTTACTTTGCAGGACTGTAACTTTCTACTTTCTAATCCCTTTTTGACAATTGTTAATGTGTCAGATGTGCCAAGAGGAGGGGTTCAAGTTTTGTTTGGACACAAGAAAAAACGAAGCCCTGCCCTTCGATCTGGCTTGCCCCAAGCACTTAAATGTTCGGTCATCGGCCGGTCTACTCTGAAAACATCCAAAGCTCTGTGTAAAGAAAGGTTGATATGGCCAAAAGAAAAAGGCATTTTCCAGTGTTGGGCAGTTCTTTACTTTTTATGAAGAACCTTTGTTGCCAGTTCTAAAAAATAAATTAAAACTATCTAGGTTTTGGTTTGGGTTCCACACACACAAATGGAGTTAGGAATCCAGTTATGGGTTTAGTCCTTCAAAAATAAAAATAAATTGGGAAACTGAAAATTAGACCTATTTTCACTCCAGTTCTGATTAACTGAGAACAGAAATGCCAATTAACCTCTGGTTCTAGTCACTTTTTTTTTTCCTAAAACACAAATTTCAAAAATCTCAGTTCCAAAAACTGAGAACCCAATTCTGAGTCCCCTTCTTTTCAGCAAATTAAATTAGGTTTTGATTCTTGTTCCAGATCTAGAAATTAGGGTTGATTCTAGTTCCTTTTTGACTAAACCAAAACCAAAACCAGCAGTTCTTACTACCAAAGCCACACACCCACCCAACCTCAGTATTTTCTCTCAGGGTTTGCCTCAGCTAGTTTCCCTTAGATTTTTACCTCAGAACTGCACCAGAGGTTCCATCAAATTAAGAGAATTGTGGCAACTAACTTAGTTAGGTTTAGGGTTTAGGGTTTAGGGTAAGGGTGGGTTTAGGGCTCAGGTTTAAACCCTAAACCCTAAAACTCCTTTGGGAAAAATTTGCACTCCTCCCATGCATAATAAGGTGTAGTAGAGTCTAGACATGTGGACACTCTTTCATGATGACCATCACTCACCTGACTCTTTTGATGATTCTCTAGACAGCCCAGATTCCCTGGCATCATCAAGCTCATTGTAGCTTAGTAGTGAGAATCAAATAGTTGTGGCTTACAGCAGCATCTTATGGATGCTGGAAGCAGACTTACAATATCCTCAAAAAAGCTTCATCATCTATGAGTTGATACTTTCATGTAAACCTGCCATCTCTGGTATATGCACCAGAATCAATCTGGCCTCCTTTGTTTTATTCTCTTTCTTCCTGTTTGTTGCTTTCTCTTCTCATTTTGCCTTCCTCCATTTGGCATCTCCTCTACCCCCACCCACCCCCCTCCTTCCCATTTCACCCACGTGGAGGTTGAGATTTGGTAAATTGGAATTTGGGAGGGTTTCTAAATGATAACCGAGAAGAAGGGTAAGAGGGTGGATGACATCATGAGATCACCAAAAGGAAGTTGGATGATGATTACTAGGCCATGAATTTCACATCCTTGCGTGTCAAGTGTTATTTTTACACATTTCATCATATGTAATGCACTCAAAGAAAATTCTTAGTGTACTTGGAGGGCACTCATATTCATGAATATTATGTCATATCTCGCCTAAGGCACCCCAATCCATGTTTTTAGGCTTCACTAGTCCACACCACAATTCACATTCCAAGAAAATATCATGGGTGCATCAAAAGTCATGGAGAACTAGCACAAATATTTGTGGGAGCATAAAATGCTTGTAATTCAATCTCATCATGACTTTTCATGAACTTGACTCCATGGGTTCAAGCAATTGTTGTTTTTTTATGCTATTATTGCTAATGCATATTCAAACCAAATCAACTTACTTGAATGAAATTCATGAATGCTCATAACTACTATTCATGATGTATGAAACCCTTTTCTATCTTTGAAAAGCCATAAAAGTTTGATATCAATGATGTGTTGATTAGACATGGATTCAATAACCTTTTTTCAGAACTTGATTGATCTGAAAAGGAAACTAGATCAAAAAGTTGAATTATGGGCAAAAGGAAGGCATGGGGAAGCAAACATCCATAATGTAGAGATCCCACAAGAGCAAATGAAAATGGGTACCCTTGACTATTGAGGATGATAATGAACATCTAATTAATCAGCTTCTCTTGGAACTCAACTTGGTTCATACTTCGTTGGATGGTGATTTTCAACAAGCAAACAAAAAAAACCATATCCTCTATCACAATTGGTACTTGTTCCATTCAATCATTCATTTTACATTGTACATCGAGAAATTTATCCTTCCTTTCTCATCACCTAGCTTATGGTTCATACACCCTAGTCATTATGGCTTTGGTGTGGAAATCATCCAACAACAAAGGGAGTAGGTTGTATTATTTGTTGGAGGCAATCCATGAGTGGGGAATGCTTACGTAGTTCCACAATTTATGATTAGTACATTTCTTACAACATGGTAGCTACAAAGCAAGGTATGATATACACTAAAATGCAACAAAGTAACCTTACATACAATGTTTCATGACACATAATAGGCAAGATTCACAATGGACAAACACAAGAAAGAGTTAACAAACCATGGAAATTGTGCATGAAAAGGGAATGTGGAAATTAGGACAATCCTAGCATGATGAAAGGTGATGTTAATGTGACATGAATTTGATGTGATAGTCTTAGATGGGGCCCAAAATATGTATATCCATGGCATCTTTTGATGCGATTGGTGGTGCTGCAAGGAAGATACCTTGAAACTAAAGGAATTCCTGACTTTCTATGTATATCTTCACTATGAAGAGAGGAACAACCATGATGTCAAATTAGATTATTTGAGTACCCAGACCACCACTAGCAAATAAGACCCAAATATATCATATATCCGGGTATGGGGTCATATACCTGAATATAATATATCATATCAGATCTGAACTGCATGAATATCAAAGTACCTGTTAATTCATAATGTTAGCTCCAGTCTCTTCTGTACAACTCTTACATGAACTTGTGGGCTTTTCATATGCTTTGAATAACCACCCCAAATTTTTTGTAGGAATGAATGGAAAAAGTAAGTTGTCTACGCATTTTCCACTCATGATTGGGTGTTTTGCATGTTCCCCATTTTGGATTTTCAAAGCTTTTGATCAAGTTCAGCCCTGCCCGCCTTTTATGGCTGAATGTTTGGGACCTAATCAATTGGATTTCTAGGTTCCATTATAGACCCACTTGACTCATTTACAAGCTGTAATTACAAGTTTAGTTCTTATACACTAGAACATTATGTGCATGCCTCAAACTTGATTGTTCCAAAAATTGAATCAGTTTGACCTCTTCCCACTATGACTTGCTCCTTTCATAACTGATTGATCAGATTCTAGGTTGTATTGGACAACTCATTAGAAGGCCAGTTTATTTTTCCAAAAACATTAGCAAAACTAGTCGGATTCACACTATAAAAACATTTCTCCAAAACTTTCCCAAATTTTGTGTCAAATTTTTTTTACGAAAAAATGTCCCCAAAAAAAACCAACCGTTCTTGTGGGACATGGTGATGGCTTTTTGGGCTGGGGTCTTATTTTGTAATTTCAGTTTGTAATTCATTTTATCAATGAAAAAAGGAGGTGGATGGAGCAAATGTTGTATACAGTTGCTTATATAGGGTCTGATGGAGCAGTGTTTCTTTTGGGTTCCAGGGGGTTGAATTTTTGCTGTCTTATACCTCTGAAGTTGTCAGTCTAAATTGTAGGAAAAAAATGAATAATCCCTCAAACAACAACTTAGACACAAGCAATTCAGGAACTAGTGCCTCAACAAATCCATGAAGAGAGAGGCCTGCACACAGATTGTAGGCTTGGTTACATGGCAAACCCAATCTGGGTGATTGAGAATTGACTACACTCTCTCAACAACTCCCCATCATACAAAGTCAGGCATAATTTGAACTCCAAAAGAAGTTTCTTTTAGGGGACTTAGTTGAAGGGTGGCACAAGTGGTACTGATGACTGGCACATAAGGTGTCAAAAAAGGATCCCCAACAAGCAACAATTACATTATATCCTTCGTTCTTGTTTCTTAAGGACCCAAGCTCTTACATTCTTCAAAGCATTTGAAGAGAAGAAAATAGCCAAGCCTAAAACCAAGTTTGAGGAATAGACTGGTGAGATCCTCACTACATGGACCCAAAAGATATGTCAACAATGTGACTTCTAGCAATCCTGTGACAAGTAATTATCACATGATGGAATTAAGTTTTCATATTAAAATTGCACAACTTGTGCATCATTTTAGTATTTGTCACACAATACATTCAACTTGTGCCATATGTGATTTGGGTGTTTAAGGTTTTAAGTAAAACTTGACAGTGAAGTTCTGTTAACATCACAATCATAATTTAGTAAAGTCTAACACTTGTGATTTTTTTTAAAAACATGACTTGTGATTTTTGTATCATGTTTGTCAATGTTTAAAAAACATATTTTCCAAAATCCTGAGAGTTTTGAGATGTTAAACCCTAACACAAGATAGAGGGAGATGTTATGTAATCAAATACAGGTAAGATTATACATTTTTCAATATGTTTTCACCATTCCTCAAGCCTTTTTTTTTTTGTTGAAAAATATGTTGAAATACTATAATATTAGAAGGTATCATTAGTTACCGTAATCATACTTTCACCAAAGAATTCAAAAAATTAACACAAATATAATGACTTTCCAGCTAAAAGAGGTCAAAAGAACATTTGTTATAAGGACACCATTTCCCATAACATGCCAAAAAATTGTAGAACCAAAGGTGGAGTATGAAGAGGTCCTATAATTTGTTTCCTAGATTTGGTGGGTTAGAATGCTAAGTAACAAACTTGCAATCATCAATGTGTTGGTTGTGGTTCATGACCAAATCATATTTACAACCTATTTAAACCATGAAATTGTTAGATTTGAAATCCAACTAGCCATCAATTTCAATTTAATTAAATACTTTTAGTATTTGAAAGGTCTTTATGATGTGATTTGTTCCCAAAAGCCTAGATCTCAATTAAAAACCATTTTCCCAAAAAGTTTCTGTTTTCCTTTTTTCACAAAGAAAGAAAAGCTTCAAATACAATGTCAACTATTTAGTTTGCCAGTTTTTTTAAAAAGGCACTGGAAGCTTTTTCCCATATGTGAAAAAGAATCCTCAATTTCTGAAGTTTTGGAGATTCAATTCACCATTTTGGTGGATCTTAGCACTCTTAACATCTTTTGTGAACTAGAAATTCGAGCATAGTTAACCACTATGTTAGATGACGACCTATTGGATGTGTACAAGGTTCTAGGTGCTTCGAATAGTAGCCTAGAAGAAGACCATTTGAAACCTAAACATAAAAGCTTGTTCAAAATGACAAATTAGTCCATGTTATTCAAAAAAGGGGATCCACATGATCCTAAAAACCATGACAATAAGCAACCTTCAATCATGTAGTGGTTGTTGCAAAATGCAATCTAAGAAGAGGTTTGGAAATGCCATCAATGATGTTTTACAAGTGATGACTTGTGAGTGGAGCAACTGATAATGCACAAAGAGGCAATTCAAAAAACAATTGTTTTGGGTAGTGGTTACACCAATCAAAAATGAAATTGCACAAAAACAACACCCACTCTTAATATGGTACTCATTACTAAGATGATAGAGGTAAAACTCCAAAAGAGAGAGAGAGAGAGAGAGAGAGAGATCTTTGCTACACAAAAGACCTCACTCAATAGCAAAGCACAACACAAAAATAAGTTAAAGTTTGGATGGATGTCATGAGAGATGAGTGTGGAAGGTGGGCAATCAAAAGGACTTGATCCATGGCATGAGAATGGATATTAACAATGAGGGGCCAATCAAAGGGGGGGGAGGGGAGGGTGTTGTTTCCCTTTCAATTTGTGATATGAAATTTGGGCCAATTTTTCCAAAATTAGTCAAATTTACACAAGTAAATTCTTTTTTAAAAACAATTCCCATTTTTTGGGGTCAAAATAATGATTTTTTTTGTTGGAAAACAAGCACAGATGCCCAAGAGGAAGTCATCCAAGCCATCTGGATGAGAAAAAAGAGGATGAAATCCAAATTGAGAAAATGATGTGGACTAGAGGAAATGGCAGGGATTTGATTCAATCACCAAGTCTACATATAAGATTCAATTTCACAATTTTGGATGAAACCACAAATGTTAACATCATCCATCCAAGAAATACTTTTTTCCATTGGCTTTCCAAATCCCTGTGGTAATCAAAACCCGGTTAGGTTTTTATTACCTACCTATTTTTAACACATAAATACTCTAGTAAAAGGGCAGTTTCAACAACAAAAATGGGTCTACAAAATTAATTTATCTTCGAGAGTTCATGTCAGAAAATAGAATGTACAAGAATATTCTCAAAATATTCTTTGATTCCCTTCACACACACACACACACACACAAATTGTTCTTTGAAAAATAAATTAAAATTGGGGGCAATTTTTTTTGACATTTCTGAAAAATATGTAATCTACTGTTGAGGCTCCCAAGGTACTAGGGTTAAAAAACACCAGTAAATACATACATATATACATGTATAGAACAGGTATGTGTACATGTACATGTACCTGAACATATACATATGTGTATTCGTATAATGGGAAGACTTCCGAGTAGGAACAGAACGGGCTTGCTCGATCATCGAGCTTGGCTTGATTGCTGATGCTCGATGCGCGATGATGATGATGAGCAGCAGCAGCAGCAGCTGGGTTGTTGATGATGATCACTGCCTGACAAAGGCTTTGAAATCGCAGCAGCTACAAGCGCAAAACGAAGAAGAATTTGACACCCAATTGCGCGAGAAATCACACCACCACCACCACCACCACCAACAACAACAACTCAGCATGCCAAAAAAGTCCGGGTCGTTTGATTTTTAGTTGATCATCATTTCGCATGTTTTTGTCTCTGTACTTTCGCCAATAGTGAGGATGAAGAATTTGATTCCATGATTCTTGAAGATTCTGTTTCTTCTCTTGTGTCGTGTTATGTGTGCTTAGATTATTTGCTGCTGGTTGGTACTAGCTGAGCTCGACCGGTGCTAGCTTGAGCTGATCCATCCGGGAGGAGGAGCTGGAGGAGGAGCTGGAGGAGGAGCTTACAGGACCCATCTGTAGGCTGAGAAAAAGGTGAAGAAGATTAAGCGTCATATATAAGTATGTTGTTTGCTTGTGTGTTGTGAGAGAGAACAGCTCGAGTGCGAGCGCTCTAGGGGAGTTGAGCATTGATTGATCAGCCGCGAGTGAGTGAGAAAGAGAGATGGAGTCTGCAGGGTTTGTAGCGAGTACTAGAGAGAGCTTCGGGGAGGTTCTGGCAGCCATCCCTTTTAACTGGGAAGTGGTGCCTGGAAGACCCAAGCTGCAGCAGCAGAGTTCGATGATGAACAACAGCGCCGCCGCGGGCAGCATCAAGGGCGGAGGAGGAGGAGGAGCGAACGCGGAGGTATTTCAGCAGCGGCAGGAGCAGCAGGTTGTGGGCAATTGGAGAGCAAATCCTGAAGCAGCGGAATTCGTACGTAAAATGCCGCTCCTGAGCAATCGAAACTGCCGACCGTTGGCATCCAAGTCGACTTCTGCGTTTAATTTGAGTCCTCACTTTCAAGAGGAGATTGTCGCGACATCGATGTCTGTTGGGAATATAAAACCCGACGACAATTTCGTCATCGGCCAACTCTTGCCATTGCCTCCCAGGTTGCGAACTCCTGCAAAACAGCACCACCGGAATCATACAGCACCAGTCGATCATCATCATTCTTCTGATGCTGCTGCTGGAAACATCAGCAGCAGATGGCGAGGAACTCGCTTCAGGGATGAAATGGCACTAGAGCCAAGACTAGAATCATGTCTGCATCGTCGGTCTCGCTCTCTCCACGCCCTGAGAGAAGCAGCTGTTGTACGACCTGCATCCGGGAAAGATTCAGCTGCAAATTCTCTAGAATTTGCTACTCATGGCGATCTTGATGGGTCAAAGCTCATGTGGCCATTCTTGAAGGACAAATCCCGCTGGGGTAGTCAAAGCGCCAGATCATCAAATAATCTTCTGCAGCAGCAGCGCCACCATCATCATCAGCAGCAGCAGCAGCAGCATCGTCATCGTCTTAGCAGGAGCAGGAGCAGCAGCAACTTCGATCCTCAAAATGTTGCTCCTAACAAACTGGTGGATTATTCCAAAGAAAACGTCCAAATCCTCGACTTCTTCTCGACGTCTCCACATGAGCAGCACAATCAGCAAAACGGACCCGTAAAGTCGATGCTGCATACTAAAGAAACTAAAGAAGTCTTAGCAATACCATCCAGACCTGGAGGCTCTTTCCGAAAACTTGCTGCAGTGACCACGTCTGGATCAAAAGCGAAACCATCTTCAAGGTGGGTTTGTTTGCTAAACCTCAATTTCTGACTCTGCAATTTATTCCCAAAAACAAATATCTCGCAACAATCTTGGGCGGTTTTTTTTTTTGTTTTTTTTCCCTCTCTCTCTCTCTCTAGATATAGAGAAAAATTGCTGCAGCTACTTCCAGGACAACTCTCTGCAGCCACTTGTGTCCTTCATGATGCTGATCAATGATACTTGCAACCTTTGTTGGTTGATTGACAGAACATCCTCTCGTTTTTCCACAAGATCTCCAGCTGCTGTAATCCCACATGATGATTCTCATGAAACTCAAATCATGCCAGCAGCAAGAGATATTGTTCATCAGGAAGAACCTGCAAGTCATCATGATCACAGAGCTCCTGAGCCTGGGAGGTCATATTCTATCAGCAAGGGAATAAGAAGAAGTAGTACTAGTAGTAGTCCTCCCAGCTGCTGCTGCTGCTTTACCATAGTTTCTTCACCCATACTGCAATCCTGCCATAGAGGATTCCATGGAATTACACCAGGATATGAAAGTCCTTGAAACAGCAATCCCAAAAACACACAATTTCCACCAAAAAGCAAAAAATAATTCTTTAGCAGCTTGCAGATTTTCTTACTTACAAAATTTCATATTGAAGCTCTGGACCATCCATCATGTTTAGAAATTATGCACTTGTAGCTCTCTGGATCATGATGTTTTAGCATCCCCAGTTGAGGATCAGCATCCCAAGTTGAGGATAACTAACATCCCCAGTTGAGAGGAGCATCCCAAAATTTGGCATTTGTATTGCAGAGTTTTACTTAAAAGAGAAGGGATTCTGATCCTTGAATCTCTGGTTTCTGGAGAGTATGCAAAGTTGCAGGATGTAATTTATGGATCATTAACATATTCGAGAGATGCTCCTGATCATGAATTTTCATGTGGGCTGGGACACCCAGTTCATTACTTATTATTCCAATCTTCAGTTTTAATCCTTTTCTCCTCCAAAAGTTTATACAGATGCTTCATCATTTCAAGGTTTGATTCAATTCAAGTGAATATTGATAGTCCAAAAAAGCTGATATCAATGTTGTTTCCTCAATCCAAAGCTTTAACAAGATTTCCACTTGGAATGTGTTTTGAGTTGATATCTTTGTCATGCTACTTTTTTCTTCTTTTTCTCTGATGGCACTAGGGTAGACTGGCCCATCATCGATCACCTGTCGATGATCAAACACTTATTTATATCTTCATCATATGTGCTTCATTTTGAGCGATTTAAAATTTTATGGGAGCACTGCCGCAAGCTCTAGAAATCATCTTTGAAGTGTAAAGGAAAAGGAGTAATGAGAAAATAACAGGAAGAAAAATAAGATTTCCACCTTACAAAGCATGTTTTTTTTCTTTTCTTTGGACCCCTTCTACTTTCAAATCTCATAACTTTCTTATTTCTTATTCATTTTAAACAATTTAAAGTGCTATGAGAACACTACTTGAAGTTTTACACATTGTCTTTGAACTCTAATAGCAACAGAGCAACATACAAGGAATGTTTTGGGTGTTCAGGAACAGGCCTTTGTAATGTTTGGTGATTTGTTTTTTTGGTTCTTGACCCCCTTTACTTTGGGGGATCATAACTTTCTCATTTTTAATCCGTTTCCAATGGATTTTAGTGTGTCAGATGCACCAAGAGGAAGGGTTCAAGTTTGGTCACAAGCCAGTCTACCCTGCTCTGTGCATGGATGTAAAATGTCATGAAAATTCACAATCTTTGGGGATACCCTATGCTGATGTCAGGTTCAATACATATTAATTCAAATTTTCCTTGAAAACTTTGGGAAATTTCTCTTGATATGTTTGAAACTCCAGAATAATCTTATCTCGACTTTGCTTACAAATGAAAAAAAAACTTCACTCTCTCCTTCATTCCTTCCTCACAATTTTTTTTTGCAGGGGCAGGGGGGTGGGGGTGGGGGGCCTCATATAGTGGAGATATGAAAACCACATTTGCTTAACCTTTTATTCTTGTGCACTTCAAAGGAATAAAATTTCTCCTTATTTATGCCTTACAAGTTAAAATGGCCAGCCAAATGATTAGGGCACGATCTCAATACAAAAGGTGCCATACTCTAAAGATCCTCAACAAGAAACTATGTTAATTTGTGAATCATTTGTTGCATACACAATATATACTAGTGGGTGCCCGTGGCCGAAGGCCACTGTGAAGTTTTATAAGTTTTATTTTTTCTTATCTTTTACTCTTCATTTGGCCCCTGCCCTGCCCGCCCTGCCCTGCCCTGTCTGGCCGCCCTGCCCCTGCCATAGAAAATGTAGCACGCCGCCACCGGTGCCCCATAATATCTGAGGAAACGACAAACGATGAGGATTTTTTGTTTTTACTACTTACTTATTACTGCCGTTTGGTAAAGTTACCCGCTAGCTTTTGCAGGAGTAAAAACTCAGTTTGATAGGGTACTTATTTAATTCACCGGCAGAACCGGTTCTGCCATAGAAAATGCAGAGGCCGGTTCTGCCGGCGAATTAAAACGCGGAACTGTCCGGGCCGGTTCCGCCGCGTCAATTAAAACGCAGAACTGTCGTCGGACGGACAGACACCATCTTAGCTTTAATATATAAAATATCGTTAACTTTCAAATATGAATTGTGAATTGAAGACTTCAAATCTTTACAATTATCTATCACTAGTTGTAATTCTCTAGTGTCAGAACAAAAAAAGTCAATTTAGAGAAGAGTCCAAAAAAAATCAAATCTTGCACAAATGAGTGAATTCCAATAATAGCCACTTGCAGAGATACCAATCTCATTTTGTCACACGACTTGCTTAACAATCCCAGTATTCTCTAAGTGGCTGCTAACCTAAAGCAGACAGTAAATCACCATTGGGTCATTATTGCAGGTAGTATAATGGTACAGCCTGCTTCTTTTTTCCCTTGTCTGTCCTTTGGCCAAATCCATCTTTTTTGAGAAAAAGAGGGATGGCCAATGCCTAGACACACTTTGGCTACATGCTATTCCCATTTTGGGCCAGTAATAGACAGTACATGTGCATTACAGGCCCAAAACATGCATAGCAGGACTCTATACCCACACACCTGGGCAGTACCACTATGGGCAGCACCCAAACATGTCTGGGCACCAACAGACACATCTTGGACAAGCAAATGTGAAGTGAGAAAAAAAGGAGGTAAGGACCTCATGCTCATTCACCTAAATGTCTGTAGTTCATGTTTAGGTGCAAAACTCAGACACAATACTAACATGGGATTTGGAGCAACAGGACATGTAGGCAATAGTTTTAGGTGAGATTCAGTTAAATCTGTGCAAGGACATGTGATCTAGCTGAACATCATGGCAACACAAGGTGCTGGAGGACATTTGTGGAGTTACCTCTGAAACCAGATACCAAAAGTCTTCACAAATGATAAATATGGTTTACTCACTAGAATGCCAGGTTGCCTGCAGGTACTGAAACAAGAGCAGGATACTCACCAAATTGTTGCAGCTAGAGTTCAACTGCACAATTGATACAACCAGAACAGCAGGGGCAGAATTGTGAGATAGTCAGGACAGCAGAAGCCTAAACACACAAACTTTCTCACAGACCTCACCTTTGTAATTTCATGATGCAC
>Ga0209208_10010100_pt1 | contig 12312 bp, 12 predicted proteins | sample S1TSphfallax_3_FD_187694 | JGI IMG/M metagenome (GOLD analysis project Ga0209208, IMG submission 187694) | Host-associated microbial communities from peat moss isolated from Minnesota, USA - S1T2_Fd - Sphagnum fallax MG (SPAdes) (version 2) | ecosystem: Host-associated > Plants > Peat moss >...
TCTCTCTCTCTCTCTCTCTCTCAGATAGGAAAAACAGCAACACCCACAAACAAAATCTGTGTGTGTGTGAAAAAAACAAGAATACTCAGAAGTACAAAACCTTGGTATGTGATGAGAATGGAAGGGATTTTCTTTTTTCCTTCGGCGACGAATTTGCGATTGCAACTGCGTGCAATTGAAGAAGTTTTGGGGGTGAAGTGCATGAAAGCAAATGTGGATTGCTGCTGGCAGATCAAGAATGGTAGAAAAACCAGATCCAGTAGAGAAGAGAGGGCTCTTCCTGCTGCTGCTGCTGGATGCTGGCTTGCTTGCTTGCTTGCTTCAGCCATGAACGAATAGAACAGACTTCTTCATCTGTGAACGAATGAAACACTCTTCTTCTTCATCTATGAACGAAGAGAACGTACTTTTTCATCTCTGGACGAATGAAACGTCATTCTTCTTCTTCTTCATCTATGAATGAACGGAACTCACTTTTTCTTCATCTATGAACGAATAGAACGCACTTTTTCATCTCTGGACGAATGGAACGTCCTTCTTCTTCTTCTTGTTCTTCATCTATGAACGAATGGAACGCACTTTTTCTTCGTCTTTATGAACGAATAGAATGCACTTCTTCCTCGTCTATGAATGAATGGAACGCACTTCTTCATCTATATGGACAAATGAATCACAGTGATTGATTGATTGATTGATTGATACACACTGAATGATTGTTTGCTGGATGGATGTATGGATGGATGATACCCTTAAAGCTTCACCTACTTGGACTTTCTTCTCTTTTTCCAAGAGCAATTTTCATTACAATCGAAAGAAATCACGTTGCAAAATGGATGACGAATTTGATGGCATCATAGTCTATTCCTTGTGGGGGCAAGCACCAATTTTCATGGTTTTGTAATGTTCCCATAAAGTTCCCAATGTGTTCCCAATAGCATCACACTCATATCCATCAATGGAGGATGGTTCTTTGTTTGTTTTGCGTTTCGCATTGCAATCTCCCAAACAATGGTGCCTCTTGTTGTGCTCTTCATATTGTTGGAAAGCTCTTGTTGTGCTCTTCATATCGTTGGAAAGCTCTTGTTGTGCTTTTCATATCATTGGAAAGCACTTGATGAGTACAAGTGCACTATGTTGGTTTTTGTTAAGATGATTTTTTAAAAATTTGTCTTCATGTGCAAAAGATATTGAATTTTGAGTAGTTTTTGTCATTGAAAATTCAATTAAATAACAAAAAATAATTTTGAAATTTACATATTAACCAATTCATTTTTGGGGTAATGGCACAAGCTAAGACCAAAAAATTGGAACAAGAGTGTTTTGAGCCCTTCAATTGTTGCAGAACTTGAGCCAATCTAACTTTTGTAAATTTATAAAAGCTAAATATTGTGCACCTAACTTGTATTATACATATGAGAGTTATGTTCATCCTTTGTGTATAATTGAAAAACTTGCATATATACAACATATATCAATAAATGGTTTATTGTTTTGGCTACCTATTTTTTAGAGAAGGAAAAAAAAGCTTAAGCTCCAAGATATATTAATGACAATGCTCATACCAAAAGCAAAAGGCAAGTAGAGTGTAGTATGCATCAAAATTTATGTTAAACATGACCTTTTCAGGGTGTGTGGCAAGCATTTGAAAAATACATCTCTTGGAGTCATAAAAACTAGGTTAACAAATATTCATAGTGTAATGCAAAATGGACACTAGTGTCATCAACAAACTTCCACTACAAAAAGAAAGAAAGTTCAAAGTGTTACTTTACCCTATGGCTCCCTTGTCTTTGCCAATCATCACAATGGCAAAACTTCACTTGGAGATGGGGATCTACACTGAAAATTCATCAAATGCAACAAAGATTAAGAGGTCCAACATTTGTGTTATGATTACTCAAGGTGAATATATTCCATAGTTCTTACAATCTTTTGTTTGACAATGAGTTTTGTCATCTTTCACCACTCTAACAAATGTGAAAGAAAGCCACAAGGTTAGAACTTTTGAGAAAAAGGTGCAACTTTCAACACTGAAGACAAATTATATTAATTGTAGTAACATGATTCTTACCAACCAAGACAAAGGGAAAAAAAATTGAAATAACACAACAATCCCACAACCATAACCTTTCACAAGATGTACTTGGCCATAAAAACTTTGTGTTTTTTTTTTTCATTCCTCAAGCTCCCTTGTTTTTGGCGGTCATCATAATGGTAGAGCTTCACCTAGAGACAAACAACAAACGCTTATGTTAGCATGCTTTTCCATTGTTGGCGCATATTGCCTATCTTGAAAACCTATACCTTAGCTAGTTAACAACAAACTTGACTCGTTTATTTTATTCACAATTGATGAATGTCTATGTTAAAAATAAGTAACATAATATTTTCGTTCAAATGGTGAGTGCAACATCTCACCTTACATTTGTAGAAGATTTAATGATGAGATTATAGAAAGGAGACCTTGAAGCTACTATATTCTATAACGGTTTTCAACACAATATCCCTACCTACCAAAGCAAGGCCAAGAAACATTTGAAAGAGGTGTGGTTTGCTAATATTAGTGTGAAATTTTTGAAACAATTAAATTCTTTCAATTTTTGTGCAATAAAATAAAACTTGAATTTTGTCAAAACACAACAATAAATTGTTCACAACTTGATTATATATGGTTAGATAGTCTATATGAACAATGCACATAAGGAACAACTAAAGCTTTGTGAACATATCATAACCCTTTTCATTTTGCATTCAAATTATCTAACATGTTTCCATATCACATGGTTTTGTCAAAATCTAAAAGTTCCATTTTGCCTTACAACAAAGGGTATGGACTTGATGTATGGTTTTGCTCCAACATACAATCATTTATAAGTGAAGGTGGACAAATACCATACATAGTTGAAATTGTTACTAGATTTTGAAATAGCTATTTTTAGTTGTTAACCTACCTCTTCTACACACGTGAAAGGTGAAAAAAATAAAATCTTTGAGATTAATAATTATTTCTTTAGCTATTTATAGCTATTAACTTACCTTTTTAATTACACATGAAAATAATAAATGCCTTACATTCAATAGTAAATTTTTTTTTTTACTTCTTCAATTGTTTTTAATATTAACTTAACTAAAAAAAATATTACATGTAAAACATTCAACTTCATTGACAATAATACGAAACAAAAATGTATAAATATATAGGTATATGAATTTAATAAATTTATTTTAATTCAAAATGTATTACCAGTAAATGCAAACTTCACAAACATGTTCAAATTATCATGCATTTTCATTACAAACTAGTCTTCCTTGTATTCTTTATTAACCATGTTATCATTATCTTCTAGACTATCAAACATTTGGAATAAAAAAGAAAATTCTTATTCTTTTGTCAAATGAACCTATTCCATATTATGAATGAAGTTTGAAAGTATTTCAAATTCTTTTGCATGCACAAGTCACCGTTACTTGACGAAAGACTTTCATTGCAAATCTTTAAAATTTAGGAATTTTAAATCCATAAGATTTCCATCACATATGTGTCATATTAAAAAAGGCATTAGGATTTGTAGGAAAAAAACCCTTCATGTCCTTATATGTTGCCCACCATTTTTCAATATCAAATTATCGTAAAACTTAGAATTAAAACTTGTTTTTCATAAATTGAAATCTCATCATTTATTATAACAACTAATGGAGTTTATGTTACTAACTCAAGTGTGAATTGGACCTTAACTATAGAGCTCCATTGTGAAAAGACTAATTTGAATTTTAAATTAGTTCATGTGACAAAGATTTACTCAAAATTCAATATCTCCCCAAGCTTAGGTCTAAAAATTATGAAATTGCCAACAAAAAATCCCAACACATCAAGGGCCTATAGGAAATCCCACCCATCAAATTAGTCTTATTGAATATTGAATAATTTTATTAACACAAGTTTCTAAAAGAAAAATTAAATTAAAATATGGTTGTTCATAACTTCTCATCACTAAGCAACATATGTTGGAAAAATAAACATTTGAACAACTTCTACAACTTCATTCAGAACTACTTTAGAGAAATAGAATGTAGTATTTACAACTAGAAAGTGAATTAATAAAATATTTAAAATAATAATGATGATTAATATATGACCCATAAAACTCAACACATCCTAACAACCTCTACATCTAGATGCAAAATCATTTACACAAATTAAAATGTCATATCTATGACTAAAACACACCCTAAACCTAAAGGCCCCATGCATACATGATGTGGCTGAGGTTAGGGATGTTGTGTTGATATTAGACTGTAGTTCAGGGGCAGCTTTCATCACATCTTTGCCAATTAATTAATTAATTTTGAGTGTTTCATTTCAGAAAATTTAAAAATAAAAATTCCCAAACATACCAAAAGACTCTACATTTTGCTTCAACTCATCCATTTTCCATCCTCAACTTACCCATCATCAACTTATTGATTTATGTATTCACCATTTTGTCCACTATCAAAGTGAACACATAATCACTTATGAGAGAAACCTAAACAAAATGAAAAAAGATGCCAAAAGATGTTCAATGCTAATGAGTTCTTCAAGTTACACAAAGCTATGGTTTGAGTTTCATTTTAGTGGCATTTGAAGTGTCTGATAATTCCGCATGCTGGGACATTCTCAAATTAAGGGGTCTATGATATTGAGGCATAGCTCCCCTATTGGTGGGTGTGAAACAAGTGTAAAAGCAAGAGATGAATTAAACATTCATAGAACACAAGGTGATGGTGATGGATGTGTACCATGGTGCACAGGTTGCTCCTTCCAGCTGAAACCTTGGAAGTCAGGGACAAAAACCCTAAAATTCACAGGTTCTGAACACACGCCCACTTTGTAAAATTGTCATCAGAAACTCTGCCTTCGGCTTCCAATTGCTACCCACACTTTCACAATTGCCCCATTTCCATCTCTATTTATCTTCATCAACTTTTTGTTGTCTTCAATGCTCATGCAAATAGGATTGTGAGAATCACAAGTCTCAGCAGCTCTTTGTGAGTCAGTAGTACCAGCTTCCACCACCATCTAAATCTGCTTTCCTAGTTTTCATGCCTAGTTGCTGTCCAAACACAAGTGTGTGCAAAAAGACTGGGTTTATGAAAGATTGTGAACCTGGAAGTCATGTGCACGTGACCAGACAACAGTTGGCAACCCAAGATTGTTGAGTCATTCAATGGTGCTCTCTGACAAGCCACAATCAATGCTAGTAATAACCCATACTTCAATGGAACTGCATAGCAAAAATTATATGGCTGGCACTGGATATCATATAACACTGCCATACTATGATGATTGGTGTTATAGACAGCACTCAATGCAGAGCCAAGATATATCAATTTGTGTCAATATGACACATAAACATATGAACCTTTCACTATACATGTACTATCTGACATTAGGTAGAGGTTGTTATAGAGCTCATATAACTGATGTTTGTTGCAAGAGTTGGAAGTATGTGGTTTACAGAGAGGCCAGCATCCAGAGAAGGAAAGAAGAGAAAATGAGAGTTAAAACTCCAGTTGAACACATCCTTCAGATATCCCCATACAAAAGTAGGGCATCACTTGAATGTGACTTAGCTGCAAGCTACCTCAACCACCACCCCAGTTGTGAACCAAAATCTCCAGAAGTCACAATATGCAAACCATTCATTACCCAGTTGTGACGTTCAATCTCCTCCATTGTGATATGCCCTTTCGATAGGCTGTAGATTTTACTGTGTCTAAGGGGCAGCCCTCCCCGCACAAAATGAAGGCTGCAAAAAGAATGGGCCGATCGCCTGGCTCCCTTATTAGTGAAGCCTTGCCATACTCTCTTTGCTGGCAAATCTCTACCTGCAATTGTGGAAACAAGCCATCCAAAGGCATGTCTACATCACTTTTTCTCAAAGGGAGGCTAAACCTATACAGAATTCATCTATTCTTTGCACAACTATCAAGAGATTGTAAATGCCTATAAAACAATCCTTCAACTCTCACAAGAATGTCAGTTAGGCCAGTTCTAACTTGACATTAACTTGGTCATGAGAGAATGTGCTATATTTGTCAGGTTGATACCCACATTGAGTATTAAGGTCATCATTTCCCTCTTAGGACATGACACACCAAAGAGCACTAACCTTGAAAATCTTGACACTCTGAAGCTCTCAAATATGTACATCTCACAAGGAAAATTGGTTGTTGAGGCCATTACCTTTCCAGAAGTTGACAGTTCAGCAAGAAATAGTTTATGACTCTAGCTTGGATGAGCTGGCTGTGAGAGAGGAGAAGAGGCCTGCTGCCTGAACTGGTAGCATATCACCAAACGTGGATATTGCTGCTGCAGACTTGTCCTTGAGACGTCCCACCTGACCATCACTAAGAATTGACCCCAGCTTCAATGTTCCCTCATTGAACTTGCTTCCCACCTGCATATCAAAACAATCCACTGATATCCATGAATGCAATTTTTGTGAAAGAACAGAATATTCCATGAATTAAAATATTGCAAAACACTCTTAGCACATTTAAAGAGTTTCCCAAGAATCCAAGAATCATCACATCATGTCATACACTGCAAAAGTCCCTTAGAAACATGTACCATCATGTTCCAGAGCCTAGGAACTAATGACTTGAACATGAGATGTCACAAGGACTCTGTTTCAATGTTAGAAATACACAGACCTGACCCATTTGGCCCATGAGAGACTGGAGCAGTGGCTTGGCAGACGTTGCAGGACCTAGTGAGAAGGAATCAGTGAAAACAAATTTGGAAGCATCATCATTGTTTGTGAATGGTTCCCAAGTTGCTGCTTTCCGGTCTTCTTGCCTAGAGCTTCTCCGAGGTGGCAATGGGGATGCACCACTGCCTGAGAATATTGGAGCACTGCACATCCAAAGTAAACTTCAGCAGCAGGAACTCCAGTTCATCAATATGTAATACAGAGAATGCAGTCTTAGAAGAGGAATCATAAATGTCGAGCACTGTACCTGATTGGGAGGTATGTGAAGCGGGGAACAGTGACAGACATGTCAAGAGTGTTGGTATCAACATTAGAAGGAAGCTTAGGTGAAGCATCAGTGTGAAGCCGCTGGAGCTGAATTAGGACACCGAAAAGCACAGCACATCGTTGGTAGTACCGAAGCTCATGCTCCCATAAACATGATTCATAACTGCAGTATGCACACAGTCAGAGTGTTAGAACAAGAGTTTGTTGCACATAGCAGTCATCAAAATTCAAAACTTCCATGCATGAGAGTTGTCAGAATAGGCCTTTCAAAGGTCTTTTGGCCATAAAACCTGTGCCCAGTCTGAAAGGCACAACATAATGTCAAGGAAGAGCATCACAGAGGATAGGAACACAATTGAATGGTAACCCCTGCCTCCATGGATGATAGCTCACATGTGTGAAGAGTTTTCAAGAGGAAGTCTGGAAGGATCTAAGCTGTTTGCATTAAGTAACTTATCCAGAACTTGCATCCAAGCACAGCTAGAGCTTTGAGGCCAGTGTTGCAGCTTGCAAAAGTAGTATATAAAAGTGCAGAACTAGGTCCTTCGGGTTCCCAGAAAGGTCTTATCCTTTCTTTGGCTTAAATGAGGCATGTCAAACTTTTCAATGGCCTCTTCAACAAAGAACAAACCAATGCACTCTCTTTCAGCACAAAAGGCTTCATGACTCTCAGTAAATAACTGCTTAGATATTGCAAGCATAAGACTGTACTTGGCCACAGGCCCCATGCCCAGTTTGGCCAGATCTAGGGGAATGATTTGAGAGAGATGGAAGGGGGAAGTGTTGCTTACATGGCCCAGTCTATGGGGTCAAGACGGCTTTGCAATTTGGATAACACCAATGCAACCCTCTTCTTGCGGCCAGAATCTGACTTTGCAGTTGGCAGTTTCCATCCCCCAACAGAAGAAAGGAGAGACCCTGAAAACTTCTGACTGTCCACAGTATTGAGACCCTCGTGGCTAATGTCTTGTCCACCCGAGAGCACATCTGCTACTAACTTCAGATCAAATAGGAGCTGCAACAAACCCTTCTCTGACACATGCAAATTCATGAATGTAGGATTTGAAACCAATGTGTCATATACCACCAAGACCTGTATGCAAACAGAATAGATATTTATAAGTATCTGAGAACATCTGCATGCTTGCAATTTAAGTCAACCTGAATAGAATAGAGAGATGACCCACTAATATTATAGAGATTCAAAGTCTAAGGACATATCAGCAGTTTGGAAAGAGAGGAAACCCCAACCCTAAAGAACACAGAGAAAAACAAAACTGAGCAACAGTTTGAGCAACTGCAACAGTAAATGTATGCAGAAGAAACTACACAATCAATGTCAATTTCATACTACGTGGCCCTAGCTTATTCAGAAAATTGGTGACTGTGATTTCAGTCACACCAAAAAACTTGAGGTTGAGGCCTGAGTCCATCACCTTTTCAGAAAGTTGCCAAGCAAATAGCTGCAGAACAGCTCTGTCAAGGACATGACCCCCCACACGATGTATTTCTTGGCAGGCAGCAAAAAGAAAGGCAACTGCATATGAAGAAGGCATAGCAGGTAGTGGCATTCGCAACTCCACCTCTTCACCACCTTCTACAGGAGACTTCAGAATAGTCTCTTCCCATCCCTCCACAACAGAAAAAGAAAACTGTAAGGACTTTGATTCTTGTCAAATGAGCACCTCAATTGATGTGAAAGTTAAGTGAAAAGGAAAAATAGGTTATGATTACCAAGACAGCCAAAGAAATAAAATCTACACATCAATTGAAGAGCTTACAAAATAGAAGTACAACACCATACCGTGCAACCTTCACAACTTCATACAACACATCATTTACACACATAACTGGTAAAGAGTCCAAAAAGAGAATCAGACCACCAAACTCCCTGTTTGCATTCATGAAAAAAACACAAATAGCCAGAAAGAGACCACATGTAGGGATACAGTATAGACCATATTACCTTGAGCGAAGTGGATGTAGACAAGCACTCGTCCTTCTGAATATCCCTAAGGAGTGACTTTGCCAACCCCTCTGTGCTCCATTGCACCCACATCTGGTGAGCAGCAATACTCTGCTGCCTCAGGTTCTGCTGAAGCTCCTTGAACTTTGAATCCTCTGAGTCAGAACCAGCTGCCTCCAGATTCCATCTTTTAGAAAACCACTTTGCAGAGCTCTCAAAGGGAGAACTCTCTGAGTCAAACCAAGAGTTTTGGGATAATAGAGAAGTTGAACCCTTTGCAATAGTGCCTAGACGCAATGATCTTTCTTCTCCAATCCATGATGATGGGGAGCCCAGAAGGATAGGGAGAATGACTGAATGCTGCTCAAGCACTGTGCATAGGCGCCCAATGAAGAGCGCTTGCTCAACCACCTTCAATGGATTCCTACCATTTGTGCTTCCCGTTTTTGTCCCATGCCCATTCAGCCCAGCTGACTTATCGGACCCCTCATTGAGCAAAAGCTTCAAAAGTTCAGAGAGATTGGAAAGTTTTGCTCCGAGCTCAGAGACCACAGCAGATACCCAATTGAAGCACTGCTCTTGCAGAAATGGAGCAAGCAGCTCTTTTCTAATATTCCCCTGAGGACCCTGCAAAAAGCTCATAAAATCCAGTAGAAGCTCCCTCAAACCTGCATCCACTTTGTCTTTTACCTTTGTGACCTCCTCTGGGAAGAAAAAGGGAGCATCACCTTCCCACTCTCTCTGTCCAGTACTCACCTTCCAAGGAAACTGAACATCACCACAATTGATATCAACTGTTCGGTGTGAATAATTTCCATTGCTTGCAGTGGGGCATGTTAGATCAACAGAACTCTTTGCCATCTCCGTAATGTTGATTGAGGCAAATCCCAAGTCCACGACTTCTTTCATTCTTGCCACAAATAGGCTCTCAAAAAGAGTGTTCCACAAGTCTGTGGGCGCTTTTAGAAGAAGTTCACAGACACAATCCCAAGGTGAGTCAATTGCAGCACCAAAAGCGTTCTGTAGCCAATTGCTGAACTCAATCAGTGTTTCCTGCTTACCAAGATCATCTCTCACAAGCTTTTCAATCTCTGCCAACTCTCTACCTGACTTCATCTGCTTGACCAGTGGTGCTGCCTCCACTGAAATCTCTCTTGCACATTCCCGAAGCCACTTGACACAAGCATTGGTGATGAAAGCTCCAGAAAGAGATGCCACACTGTTCTCCAGCTTTTCTCTGTGCATCTTCCACAACCTAACCTCCTCCTCCGGATTGGGAATGCCACCAAAAAGCTGTGATCCAGGTGGAGCTGCAAGAACAGTAGTGTAGAAAAGAGGAACTTTTCCATTTGAAACCTCCAGAAAAAGGACGCCTACCTGACCAAGAGATCCCTGTATGATGTGTACAAGCTTGCACAGTGCTGTGGCAATGAGAGAAGTAGTGTGTGCAACATCTTCTTCTCTGGATGCTGCTGCTGCTGCTGCTCTGTTTCTTCTTCTGTCCCTGTCCTGGATCCAAGCGCGTAAATGTGTCCGCAGCCAAGCTTTACGAGACTCAAGAAACAGGCTAAATATGTCAGAGGAAGGAAGCTCATCTATAATGCCACCTGCAGCAAGTGCTACTGCATAGTCTCGCACATTCAAGCCTGGCTCCTGCAACCGATCTTTGCTTCTCTGTGAGATTTGAACCCTAAAAGTTTCTATCAGAGGCCATTGCTGTCGCAAGAGAGGAAAATTGGCCAAAAGCTCCTCCTCTTCCTTCTTGGCTCCTCCTCCTCCTGCTCCTCCATTGTGACCATTTTCTGTGAGCAACAACAAGTAAACCTCCTTTGCACGCAGGTATCTCTCGGCAGCTTCCAAATACATATGCTCATCAAGACATCCCCAAATCTTCTCAGGAGTATCCACTAAGTACTTCACACGAGATCCAATTCCATACAGCTTCTCTCGTCGCTTACGATCGCGATCTACCGCAGGAGAAGCCACATTAACACTGATGGTTTTCTTCAAACACTCAAACCCTTGTTCCATTTGCTCCATGTTGGAGGCCACGGCTTCACACGACTGTTTCATGAGCAAGATAGAATCTGCCGACTCAATAAGATCCCGATAAGAAGCACCTACCAGTTGCCGTAACTCTTCCTTCCTTTCTTCGATCTCTTTCCGAGTCTGCATCTCCACTTCCCGTATTTCCACAACTGTCTGCGTCTCGAACAACGCCTCCGCATTCCGCATGTTGACATCCTCATTCTTCTTCACTTGAAACCTCCCACCTCTCATCTTGTCTTTTGTGTTTTCGCACTCTCACACTTCCATATCCCGTATATCCCGTCGCACACAGAGAAAGACACAGAGTCGCCTCCCCTCCTTTTTTTTTGCCCCTTCTTCTTTCCTACGGACGAGACCTACAAGCGCTACGAACGTGCAAAAAAAAAAAAACGACAAAAGCTCGTTTGAAACAGCGGCAATAATGAGATCTACTTACTTCCTTCCTTCCTTCCTTACAAACCTCGCAATGAATCCGGCGACTGCCTGGCTTTCTTCTTCATTTGCTCAAAAGATTTTGCGCCAAAAAATACATTTGCACGGAAAGACCGACCAATCCGACCGCGGACGAGTTCGCGACGCCACTGAACACAACCAGAAAGGAAAACAAAACCAAAAAAACAAAGCGACGAGTCGCAAGGAAACGCACAAAACCTTGCGCGCAAACAAGCGTTTTGCAGAAAACACACAAAAGTGCGAACTGTGCAAAGAAATACGAGGAATACGTGAAGAGCTCTAAATTGTTTTTTTTTAATATATTTTTTTAATTATTTTATTTCTTTATTGACCTCGCCTGTCAGTATTTATGAAGTGAATCCGACTCGGTGATTTATTTATTTTTTTGGTCTTTTTTTTTTCAAAAAACATTATTTGCAAAATTTAGGAATTTTTTTGGAGAAAATGTGTTTTCTTACTCCAAATTCGACTAATTTTTCTTTTTTTTTTTTTTTTTTTAATTTAGAGAAATTCGCCAAATTTTCGGTATCACAAAATTGAAAAGAAAACCCCTGGGAGTCAGAGACTCACTCTGTGTTTTTCTTTTTCTTTTTAATGAAGTTTTTTTTTCTGGCTAAAAGTTTTCTCAAAGTGGCTAAACAGTTGCGGTTTTTTTTTTTTCTTTTTTGGGTTTTCTAGTCGCCAGTTTTTGTTTTAGGGGGAAAAATCGCCAGAAAACCCTTTGGGAAATAGACTCCCTGTGTGTTTTTCTTTTTTATGAAGTTTTTTTCTGGCTAATTTTTTTTCAAAGTGGCTAAACATCAGCGTTTTCTTTTGGTTTTC
>Ga0209208_10010102_pt1 | contig 12309 bp, 9 predicted proteins | sample S1TSphfallax_3_FD_187694 | JGI IMG/M metagenome (GOLD analysis project Ga0209208, IMG submission 187694) | Host-associated microbial communities from peat moss isolated from Minnesota, USA - S1T2_Fd - Sphagnum fallax MG (SPAdes) (version 2) | ecosystem: Host-associated > Plants > Peat moss >...
TGTCTTTGACTCCCTCATCAAATTACACTACCAGTTGCTAAGAGTAGAATCTCAGAAGGATGCGTATGATGAACAGCAATAAGAGTTCGTGAAACTCCTTATAATGCTGGGTTCTTCTCTGTGCAGTTTCTGTCCAGTCTTGAAGGCCCAGCATAAAAGGTGCATATGTTTGAGGACCAGTTGAAACAGAAGACTGATATCCTAGTACAAGTCCACTGGTTGCATGCATCCAAGGCGATCTGAGAATGGAAGGAGCTAAGAACTCGAATAACAAATCAGAAATTGCAAATCACAGAGTAGTTGCAGAATGTTGAAACTTACAGGAATTTTTCCTCCTTGAAACGAATGAATCCTTTTTTGAGCCGATTCAGAACCGGCGATTCGGCAAGAGTGGATTCGGAATTCTCCTCAACTATCACCGGGGGCGTTAGTTCGTAACCTTCCATGGAAAAAGCTCCCAAGCCATTCACATGTGCATTCCTCTTCGTCTCCCCCGGACCACTATTACCACCACCACCAACACAGCTATCACCGTCTCCAAATGCTCTACCTTCTCCTCGGCAGCCTCCGTCCTCCATGCCTACCAACTCCGAGCTAATAATCCTCCGCCGTCGTGTTCCCTGATCTGTTCGCACATCCAGTACACCACGTCCTTCCCCTACTCCGCGTACAAGAAGAAGTCTATTCCCTCCTGCTGTGCTCGTCCGACACTCCACAGGAACACGAGCACGTACATTCACAGCAGCACAAAGAGACGAACCTCCGGGAAGAACAAAAGAAGCAGCAGCAGCAGCCGCCGGTTTACGAAATCCGATCGATGAAAATCCGACCGCATCCGGAATCTCAAAGGCACCAGATGCTGCAGAAGCTCGCGGGAGACTAGAAGCTGGGGAGCAGGAAGAACAATAACAACAACACAGAGGAAGCGGAGCTATGGCAACAGCAACCTTACAAAGAGGCGGCATGATCACGGATCCCGTGACGGACATCGCTGTGCAGCAGCGTACAGGCGCGACTGTGTGATCGATCAGGCGACAAAGACAACACCGCTGCTCTCAAAATGCAGAGTTCGTGCACATTCATTGCATTCGTGCATTGGCGTAATCGCCCTGCCGCGCCGCCCATGGTAACCTCGTAGGTACGAATACAGTACAGTACACATAATATTTATCACAAAAGACTGTACAGTACACAACAGGCACTACGGTTTAAAGTACTGTACACACAAAATGCACACAAACAGCGTGTGTTTGGTTTTTAAAGAAAGTGGCCCTTTTTAATACAACTACTGCTCTCATGCCCTTTCGGAGTGTGATTTGGTGTGTAGGGTAGGGTAAACTGGTTGGTGAAAACACAGAGGAACTTTGTGATCTGAGCAGACCTCTGTTGCCTCTGGCATCTCAAGATGAGTTGGAGAGCAGCTCTGGGCGCACCTAGTGTGCTTTAGTATTTAGATTTGGACTAGAGATGCAAACGATATGGCCTTTGGAAGTTTTCGATGTCATTGTCCAAAAAAAGACATTCCAAAAAAAGATGTCCCAAATATTTTTCCTATCTATGTTCAAGAAATGGAAATCCTATCAACGTACATCCATGCACTGGCACATGTCACAAATTCACCCTATCACCAAACAATCTCATATTCAAACTAATCATGTTTGTTGAAAAAACTAGACATCTTTATTCAATGGTTGAGATCAAAACCCTAAGAATTGGCAAAAATAGTGTTCAGGTGTTAACCCAAAAACTCCCTTCCCCCTCCCCCTTTTGTCTCCTATACGGGTCAAATTCTCGCAAATGCATTTCCTATCATTTCTATGGTTTCTCCTCCCTTTTGTCTCCTCTTCACGCACCGGTCAAGATCCCCTCAACTCGATTTTCATTCCCCCTTTCGTTTCCTCTTTGCATGCGGGTCAAGTTTTCCTTTTCACATGCGGGTCAGGTTTCCTTCGATTCAATTCTCACTCCCCATTCCATCTCCTCTCCACACATGGGTCAAGTTCCCCCCGATTCAATTCCCACTCACCTCTTCGATTTCTCTCTAACGCGCGAATGTCCTATAGGTATGGCAACTCCTAGTGTGAAGCTCTAGCACAAAATGTCCTACAAGTATGGCAATTCCCAACATGAAGCTCAAAGATTAAAAAGAGCCCAAACTTCCATGGTTTGAACTTCTTGTTTTAGTTTTACTGCAAGCAAAGGGAGTGCACAATTTGATGCAACTTTTTGGAATGGGATATGGTTTTTGCATTCTGATGTCTCTCTGCAAGTTAAAAGATGAGTGAGGTGGAGCAAAGTGAAAGGACATTGCAACAACAAACAACTTTGTTAAAACTTTTACATTTGTAATCATGGATCAAACAACATGAAATTGTTTTTCAACTTTGATGTTGTGTTTTCTAATAAATAGTTTACCAGCGTATCATCTTCATTCTTGCTTACTCCAGGTGTGGTTTTCCCATTTCCTTTGTTTGTTCTTATTGCACTACTTGAAGTAGATTCTTTTGCATCTTCCGAACTAGTGGCAACTGAATTTTAGCATGGCTTTCATTGATATTAGTTGAAGTGTTATTCTTTGGTTCAGAGTTCATCTTCACTAGTTGAAAATGTTTACTCTCTGTTGTAATGGATTTACATTTGGGATGAAAGTGAACATAGATGCAATGCAAAAGATACATATCTATAATGGGGATTTATCTCATGATTTGGATTGTACAAAATGTTAATGGTTTAGTTTTCAAATAAGTAACGAAAATGACTTCCCAATCTATGAATGTATAAATAAATCTTTTTGTTATTAAATCAAACTATTGTGGATGTTAATGGTGTTACTTTGATTACTTCAATGTACAATGGTCATTTCTATATGGAGAAATACATGTAAATTCAAATGACATTCTAAAATTACAAGATTGGAGTTTTCAATCTCAACATCACCAAAAAGCGCACAACTATTAATCCAATTTACTAATGTTTACAATACGAATTTGTAAGATAATCATTTCTATATGGAGAATTGCATGTAAATTTGGATCCCATCTAGATTTACAAGATCATCATAGATTCTTCAATTTTAACATCACCAAAAAGCATGGTTCATCATCAATAATAATAATTATTCCTCCTAGTTGTTCCACCCTAGCAATAGTTGTTTTTCCTCCTCATTATTCCACCCCAATAGCAACTATTCCTCGTAACTTTTTGTTCATCTTTAGCTACACATGTTTTTTCTCTTAATTATCACCCAAGTAGCAATTGTTTTTCCTCCCATTTGTTCCACCTTAAAAGCTATTATTCTTTCTATGAACTCCTCCACCCCATGATTAATTATTTTTCCTAACATTTTATTCATTCTCAATTACAAGGTGAAAGCACACTGAGGTGGAGTACATAATCATGTTACAATTTGTTGGATTATCAATCATGGGCCATGGAACAAAATATAAATGAATAATATGTGAAAAAAACTCAAAAAAAAATATTACATGTGATATGATCACTTTGTATGAATTTTATGAATAGATTTTGAATTACCATAACATATTGGAATTTTGAATTACTAAAAATTTTGCATCATAGTCCATATCATATGATTATGAACTCATTATATTTATTAAAATGTTTGAATGGTTTTTTTAACTTAAAAAGTAATGTGATGTTATTGATACAAAAGAAGACGATTTTGAAAGATTTTGAAAGCCATAAATTGATATATACAATGAAATATGAACTTGACATCTTTTATTCATTTGAATTAATAATTCAACTTCTCATTTTTTAAATGTAAATTTTAGATACAATTATCTATCATTAGGGTGTAGTCACAATAACACATACCATAGCAAATGTAACGCTTGCTTGATTTTTTCATGTTTTAAATTTGTAATTTAATGTGATTTTGAAATTATAAGATTTTCTTATATACTTGTATTTAATATATCATGGGAACATGGGAATTAATTTTTAAATTAATCCAATGAGTAAAACTTTAACAAATGCATTCACTAAACATTATAATGATGTTTGTAAGTAGTAAAAATACTTGTAAATGGATTTGATTTGTTTTGAAAATAACATTTTTTTGCCAAAATTTTAACAGAAACCTTAATAAAATAGTAGAAAAAAAAAATAAAGATTTTTTTGAAGATTTTTTCAAGAATATTTCAAAAATAATCTAGGAATATTTCTTCAAAATTAATAAAAAAAAGCATGCAAGTGTGGCTCATGTTATCCCATTTGCACCCATTGATAAAGCTTAAAAGTAAAAAACAATTGTTAAACCTTGCCATATGACCAAGTGTAATATAATGTATTCTACTATAGTGCATATGGACTTTTATTTTAACATTAACATAGATTCCACATATGCCAAAAATTATTACACTTTAATGTGTTTTCACCTAAAGCTATTATGTTTTTTAACCATTACACCCCAATATCTATTTGTGGTTGTTGCAAGGATGTTGCCAACTTCCCTTTTGGCTTACATTTGACCCAAGGCTTGTTATTGAGCTTATTTCTACACGTGTTATTTCACTAAGATTCACACCCATGTATCCAAGAGGGTGAACTCGTAGACTTGCCTTGAAATAATATTGAAATATGTCTAACTATTGAAAATGACCAAGCTACAATGAAATTGGCTTGTTTTTGTTTTACAAGTTTTCTTTCAATTAGTCTTTTAGTTGGAATCTACAATATAAGTGTTTTTCTTGCTTGTTTTTCTTTTCTTTCTTTCTTTTTGTTTTTTTTTATTTCTATTGTTTTTTTATCCACATTACAAATTTAACATATGATGAATTAATAATGAAAATCATGCAAAATTTGTTCATTCATAGGTTTGCACATTTTACATACATGAATATCATGCGTTGAAAATATGTTTGACACATAAATAAATGTGTTAACGGATGAAATACAAACCTATGAATAAACAAATGTTACACAAATTTCACATCTTTTTATAAATCCAAGTTTCAAACTTGTGTTCAATGCACAATATTCATGCTTAAAACATACGAATTATGAATGAATGAATTTTTCACAATTTCCATTACTAAGTCATAAAATGCTAAGTTTATGATGCATTGTTTTTTGTTGCATAATTAATCTTCAAATATTTTTTTGAAACCACAACTTGGTTTTGAAAATAATCCACTATTGTTTTTCTTGCATTAGTCCTTCTTACAAGTAGATGTGGCAATGACAATAAACCATGACACCCCTATGTAAATGCCACTTAAGTTGAACTTTTATGATTTTTGAACTCTACAACTTCATCCAATGAAAGTTGTGCCAAATTTTCAACCATGTTTTTTGACTCTATTATGCATACATTGTTAGTGACTATAGGAATTCTAAGCATGTTCACATAATACTTAGCTAGTTGATCTTCAAATAGACCAGTAATTATAAATTCTATTGTTGAAACTATGTTGATGAACTTTTCTGCAACTATATGTCCCATACATTCTTATTCACCATCCTCCTATTTTAATTTGTCTTCTTCCTTGGCCTAATTTTGTAATGTGTATAGAGTATTGAAATTAGTTTTTTAATCCATGGTCCTAGGGTTAAATGACCAAATCCTTGTACCTTTGAACCTTGACATGATACTTTTTTCTTATAAGTGTCAAGTTTAATGTTTTGTCTACCCACCCTGCCAATGTTATTTTATTTAATTTTTTGTAATTCCTTCTAACCATTGTTATTTTTTTTCCTTTTTGAAAGCAATCTTGAAAGGCTTGAAACAAGCCACATCCAAAGGTTGAAGTGCATGAGATGTATGCAAAGGTAAAGTAATCATATCCAACCCAAATTTTTTAACTTAATATTCAATTTCCTCAATATGGCTATGCCATCCATGCTTTTGATTACATAGCCATACAAGTTATCGGTTTACATAGTTGTATGTAGTTGTCATGTGTCCTCTCTCCTCTAAATATGTAAAATTTAAACAATGTTATTCCTATTACATTGATTACAAAATTAACAATCAACCATTCCCTAGATCTCAAGATAATGTTATACACCTAATGTGAACTTCGTTTTGTAAGAACCCTTGTTTTTGAGTATTTTCCTTCTTGGATGCATGTTTGATTAAATTTCCAAATATAGTTTGCAACATAGTTGTATTTATTGTAAAGGGATTGTAACTTTTGGTAGCAGTTTTAGCAAGATTGAATTGTCAACCTTTTTGCTCAACTAATATCTAATCTTTCAACTTGACGAATCTTAAGCTCAAGATGTTTCCTTTTAAACTAATACGACCAAGAAGTCCTTGGTACCCCTCTTCAAAAAGGTGTTGGGGTGAGATCTTAATTAAAGGAGCCAAATGACTTGTTAACAATCAATTTTTTATGTACCATGTCTACTTTGAAAATGTATCACATATAGCATTTAAATGATATAAATATACTATTTTTAACATTATGTTCATTTACTCATGAAATTATCATCCGATGAATTTGAAATCATCTCATTGTGTTATGAAGGTCCTTTTTCATATGCAAAGGACTTGTTGATAGTTGTTAAAAAGCAACCATAAAATATGACCATGTTTTTTGTTATTCAAACCTTCACCAAATGCTTTCAAATTTTGTATGAACTCTAATATACTTCACAAGAAGTGGGCCACGTGTCCAATCATTCAAAAATATTTCTACATGCTTGTATTGAAACCTTTTTACATGACTAGTTAAAATGGTTTCAAATGTGCTTAATGACCAAAATAGATCATAATTTATCATCATGGTTAAAAAAAAAGTTGTACATTTGATTTTAATGTAGAGCATGATGTAAAAAACAATTTATTTACTATGTTTTGGTTCATATTTGGCCTTAAATTTGATATTTAGCCATTATTTAGCTTGAAAAGTTATTTTAAAAAATACATTATAAACCAATTCAAGAAGGCCACATGTGCAATTTAATCCTTGAAAAGGATTTAGACTTTGTCATAAATGGCTTCTTTTATTGTGATTGCACCCATTGACCTTGTTTGAGTTAGTTATACCACTTTCATTTTTAATTGTTGTAGGTTAATTAATAGCCCAACTTCCTACATAAACAAAACCCATGCAATTGTAGCCTAATTTTCTTCTACTATTAGCACGCCTATTGATCCAAGCTTCCTAGATTTTGTTTTTTCATACAAATGATCAGATAATGAGGTAAAAAATATGTTCCAATGCTTAATTGCCTTTTTCAACAAAGTTGTCCCATTTTCAAATATATCCATGGCCTCCTCCAATGCTTCACTGGTCCATTTGCCTCTAGTGATCAGAAGACTACATCTATTAACTCTTTTTTTTTTTTTGCTAGTTACTATCCAAAAGATGGTGGGACATTATTTTTATATTGGTTTGGCTCCTTTGAGGAGTCTACTCCACCTCCTATGAAGCACACTAATCATCATGATCTAAATCCCCCTAATCCCAACCTCCAATAAGTTAGGGGTGTGTTATCTAGCCCTATAAGAAGTGCAAATTTGAATTTTTTGTATTTTGCCAAGCTCTCAAGAAAGTATGACAAATCAAGGTATGTTTGAAATGCATGTTTTTAGTTGTTGGGAAAAAATTATCAATGCGTAAAACTATTCAAAATCATCAAATTAAATTATGGTCTTTTTATTTTAATAGGCAATAAGTGTTTATAACAAACTATGATTTCTTGGAGTTAGATAAAATTTGCTTCTCTTATGACTACCTAGATTATATCAATGAATTATAAAATTCGACATCTAATGGTAATATAAAAACTTCTTAAAATTTTGGTTGTAAAGTTGATATATTACAAGCTTTCCTAATTGTCCCCCTACATCCACCCTTGAAACAAATCCTAAATTCTTATATCTTCTTTCATAACACTAATATTTAATCCTTGATGTTCAAGTTGTAAACATTTTTTGGTTACTCTACTATTTAGATTTTGTTGATCTACCTTTACTTCTTATAGCTCCTATTTAGCTACTTGTTTTAATTGATATGCTAGGACTTGTGTTTCTGATCTAGAATTTTATATAACTCCCATTATTGTCGCAACCCCACTTTTGGAAGAGTGTGAGGATGACACTCACACTCCCGAAATGGGGACTTGGGAGTCCTTCGAGACTCCCGAAACTTCAGAGCTCGATTGCAGGGGTCAAAACACCTCGCCTTGATGCGTTCTTCATATTATTGGAAAGCTATCGAAGTGTAGATGTCGAAAATGGTCTCACATGAGCCATTTGCACATCTACAACATAAGTTATGGCAAAAAGAAGGGCCGGGAATCAAACTGGCAGTTTGACTCCCGACCACTAAAAGTCGGGAATCGACCCGACCCTGATGTGTGTAGGTGGAGTGTGACACACCGTTGGAAAGCTCTCAAGGAGAACTACAAGTTTGCTCTAAACCTCAACCCAATCGAAGGTTTGAGAAAAGAGTTATGAACTCACAAAGTCCTAGGAGTCCAAATCGGGACAATTTCGGGACAATTTCGGGACTCTTCCTTGAGTGTCCCGGGACAAAAAGCCATTCGGATGTAGGTGCCGTGGAGTAACGCAGAGAATACTATATGGGGGAAGGTGGTGGTTTCCCTCGAGTTCGAGCCGTGGTGAGTCTTGCGAGTCCAAGGTTGCTCGTGACTTGTCATAACACCAAAGGTGCTCCAGAATGTGAACTAAACAACTTGTTGGTTGGTTTCATGCAGATTTGAGTAAGTAACTAAAACTTGTCATTCTTCCTAATCCATCCTGGAGCTTCAACACGCCCTTCTACCCCTTTTAGTGTTGAGAGCTAGGAGTGTGCCCTTAAGTCCCCACAATTCTGCTGCTTTAAAGACCAAAGCCCATCTTGGGTCTAACTTGGGACTTGGGAGTGCGTCAATTATTATAATTCATGGTTTTTTTATTAGGTTTCTAATAAAAGAAACCCAAAATGATAGGCATAAAAAAAATCATGCTTTCAATTTGGACAAGCTGATTTGGACTTGCCAAAACGATTGGGTAGTCAATTTGGACCCTATCATTTTGATTGGTAGTGTGGCTCACAAAATGATTATCTATTTGATTAATAGACAATGGACTATTTGACTAGGTCCAATTTACATTTAAATTAAAATCATTTCCTGGATTATTATTATTTTAATTAATAGGTAGGTAATAAATAAATCTAGGTAGGTTGAAAAAGGCATTTAAGTAGGTAGGTGCTAGCTTAACCTACCTAACCAAACTATTTTAATCTAACCTACCTTCCCTAACCCTTTAAGCATGCACAAAGTTGCAAGTATAAGGAATTAAACCCCAATATTCGTCAATGATAAACCAAGTCCTTACCAATGGACTACACCATCAAAGGTGACCACCTTTTGTCAAGTTTTTTATTTCACATCACTCAACATAACACAACAAAGCTTAAATGACAATTAGTGGTTAAAATTAGGTTTAACATATTGGTTAAATCAAATGGCTAAACTTAATGACGAAATTCAATGGTTAAACATAATGGCTAAATCAAATGGTTAAACTTAGTGACTAAATTTAATGGCTAAACGTTATGATTAAATCAAGTGGTTAAACCTAGTGACTAAACTTAATGGCTAAACATTGGTTAAACCTAAATGACAATTAATGGTTAAATTTAAACTAAACATAATGGTTAAACCTAATGGTTAAACTTAATGACTTAATCTAATAGTTAAACATTGGCTAAATCTAATGATTAAATCTAGTGCCTAAACCTAGTTGATAAACTAAATAGTTAAACTTTAGCTAAACCTAATGGTTAAATGTAATAACTAAACATAATGATTAAAATTTGGTTAAACCTCATGACAAAACATTTTTGCTAAACCTTGTGACTAAACACAATGGTTAAACTTAGTTCATAAATTTAATGGTTAAATTTCATGGCTAAATGTTGGGTAAACCTAGTGGCTAAATTTAGTTGATGAGCCTAATGGTTAAACTTTGGCTAAACCTATTAGTTAAATTGAATAGTTAAACATAATGATTAAATTTTGGCTAAACCTATCAGTTAAATTGAATAGTTAAACATAATGATTAAATTTTGGCTAAACCTATCAGTTAAATTGAATAGTTAAACATAATGATTAAATTTTGGCTAAACCTAATGCCATAATGAAAATCAACTCATGACCCATCACTAAACTAGTCCCCTATAAAATTATTCAAGCTTTTTACAAATGTGTCCACTTAAACCTTAATATCAAACATTAAAATTTGATGGCTGATCACCAATATGAAAAATCTAGAAGATTTTTTTTTCTCAACCAAACATTTGGTGGAATCAAAGGTTAATTATTTCACGAACAACCCATTTTGAAAGGCATTATTTGAAAAATCCCATGATAACATAATATTTTTGCATATTTGTCACAAATTATATATATATATTAATTTATTTAAATGTTGAAATTTTCAAATTTTACTTTTTGCAAAAAAAAAATTGTGAAGAAAAATGAAATATATATATTTGAATATTCGAAAATGTTATATTTTGAAAATGGAATCTTCAAAACTAATTAATTATTCAACAAACGTATGTTGAAACTACCCTTGAACAATATTATCATTTCTCATAAGGTCAATTTGGCAAATTGAAACAAAAAATGTTGTAATAGAAAGCAACAAGGTAACCACGATCTAATAATCAAAATTATAGATTAAAAAATAACACCTACAATCATAACAATGGTTTTTTTGCATGCCTACTACAATTAGTCTTCATGTGAATTCTTTTCAATAACTTCATGGGTGCAAACATGCTATTAGGAACCAAAAGTAATTATAATCACTATTTAACATTCCTTATTTTAAATTGATGTTGAAAATTTTAGATTTGCTAATATATCATTAGGATTAACATCAAAATCTTTGATAGTTAATGGAACATAAAAGGTTATAAAAATTGACAAAATGGTTGGGAATAGTTTCAACAATTGTCTTACAACATTGATCACCACCAAGTGATTATGTAAACAACCCAAAAGTTTCGTCACTTTGAATGACCATTTATGCATGGGAATCAAAATTTAAAAATAAAATAAAATTTGACACATAAGACTACATTGATCAACAAAATAAAAAAGTTGCACATCAATAGACTAATTATTTTGAGGCAAGTGTTCTATAGACATATCAATGCCTTGAATTGAAAACATTAACATAATGTTTTCTTGAAACAAGTTTATTGATGGAAAACATGATTGGAAAAAAACACAAAGGAACAAACAATAATGAAACAAAGGAAAAAAAATGTTACGAAGTGTACAAAAGTTACAAAAGTTAAAAAGAATGATGAAGCTTTGTTGAATGATTCGTTGAAGAAACAATGATAGATTGAAAACAAATAATGTTATCAATATTAAACATAAGAAGGTTGATAAGACAAAGATGATGAATGTTTAATGAAACAAGATTAAGAAACCTTGACAATGTTGCAAAAAACACATAAATATACACACCATTAAAAACCAAATCTAGAAACAAAGAATCCAAAAATAAAAACACAAAAATGAAAAAAACAATGAGAAGTTTTTGTTGAACATGAAAACACAACAAAACTTTGCTAAATGTTTTATATATGAAAACTTCATAATGATATTTAGAAACTTGAAAGAAAATAATACAAAGATGAAAAATGTTGTTAACACGAAACACAAATAAAAAGGTTGATATCACTAATTGACAAGGTGATTTTGCCATCTGAATAGAAAAACAAAAGCAAATACCTTGTGATTATTTGCAAAACAAAACCAAACTTTTGCAAGCTTGACAAAAAAAAAAGTTATAAAAAGATAAACAAACATACACATTGTTAAAAACCTATAGAAATAAAGAATCTTATGACAACAACTCATAAATTAAAAACATTGCAACAACATAGAAATGAAAAAAAATACAACGAAAAACAATAATTTTTTCCACCTTGGCATTTCTAAACATGTTTTGGGTCCAGGCCATACATGTTTTGAATATGTTCTACGTGCTAAGGAGTATGTAACATGTTACAAGACCCTTGGCTCATGCTACTTGGCATGTTACACGGCCTTTAGTATTCATAACATGGGATGTTAAGGTAGACCAAGCAATCACCAAGTCCCTGCCTATGACTGAACATTTATTTATATCTTCATCATATGTGCTTCGTTTTGTGTGATTTAAAATGTTATGGGAGTGGTACCTCAAGCTTTAGAAATCACCTTTGAAGTGCAAAGGAAAAAGAATAATGAAAAAATAACAAGAAGAAATAATAAGCTTTCCAACTTACAAAAGTTGTTTTTCTTTCTTTTTTCTTCTCTTTGGAC
>Ga0209208_10010103_pt1 | contig 12308 bp, 3 predicted proteins | sample S1TSphfallax_3_FD_187694 | JGI IMG/M metagenome (GOLD analysis project Ga0209208, IMG submission 187694) | Host-associated microbial communities from peat moss isolated from Minnesota, USA - S1T2_Fd - Sphagnum fallax MG (SPAdes) (version 2) | ecosystem: Host-associated > Plants > Peat moss >...
TAAACAAAAGATGCAAAAGATGAGGGGAAAAAAATGAAAGAGAAGAAAACCAAAAAAGGAACCTAAAATAATAGAAAAATAAAGATAAAAGATGAATAAAAAGTTAGGGCAGCCACATTTCCAAAAACCATTTTAAAAAATATTTTTTTATTAAAAAATGCATGTGATCCATTCTTTTGGTCCAAATTGAGTTTACACTGTGAACAAAGGTCTTTGAGCCATGGCCCATGGGTTATCCCATGGTCTCATCTAAGAAGTGAGGTACCATGAGATTCTATGGGCCACGGCCTAAGCCCTCTAGTGTAAACAGCCACTAATACTCATTCTACAAAGCACACCATACCTATTTGGTTCAACATGGAAAATAATCGTCCATTTCTATCATTTCCATTGAAGGGCTAAAATTCTCCAAAAAACCTACCAAATTTTACTACACATTTTAAACTCTAAACCCTACACATTTAATCCTAAATCTTACACCCTAAACCCTAAACCTTAGTCCACTCAACATAATTAAGAAAAAGAAATTCAGACCACCAAATCCAACAATTTCATTGGCCATGACCTTTTTACTGCATGCCTACACTGAAAGCTATTCAACACCCTCTGTATATTATTAGCACACTAATACCTATATGAGCTTTGTATTGTGTAAAGTGAAATTGTTCAATTTCATTCAAAAATGTTTTCAATTGATAGTGTCACAGTCTGCAAAAAATATTGACGGAGATTTGAAAAATTATTTTGGTTTTCCAATTGCATGGATCTAAAGAGAGGGCTTCCCATGCAAACCACCACTTCTTTTGGGGCCTTTCTAAAAGGACTTTTGGGCAAGGAAATATCACCTTGAAACATCAATAATTCCCTTGTTACATGTAAAGGGTTTAATATGACTATATTTTTGAAGAGGGATCTAAGTTATTCATAACTCCTTTGTGATTTTCTGCAGCCCTGAACAATTTGCATCCAAGGGCATTAATCTTGGACTCAGATGTGAACAAATTTTGAGAAGGTTGTGGTGAAAGTATTGGCAGCTACAAAGAACAAGGGGTGTATCCCACTGTGGCCTTGTCATTTACATTAAAAAGTATCTTAAGGCAAAAGAAGAATTATGGAAACTCAAATATTTCACCATGCAGAAGAAAATATAATCTTCAAAAAAACCTCCAAAAGAAACCAAAATCCTTCAAGATATCATAACTCTATAACTATTCTCAAGTCTCAACACAAGCCAAATTATCATCTTTCAAAAATCCTCAATAAAAATATACCTTTTACCTATGGGCCAAAATCCCTTAAGCTACTTTACTCAATATGGAATGTAAACACAAAATATACTTGCCTTGGGAGGCAAGCCCAACAAACCAGTGTTGGCCAGTTATTGAAAAAATGAATTGGTTATTCAACAATGGTTGCAAGGTACGCCTATCTATCTATCTATCCCACCAGACTAAATGAAAACCTAAATTTGAAATTCACTTTTGACTTGAAAATTCACACTTGTGTGAGTTAACAACTGTGAGAAGTGACTGGAAAATGAAGATTTTTTAAATATAAATTTTATGTAAAAAAAATATCTACCTTGAATGCAACCCGAACACAAGTTCGAAGATAGGATGACTTTAGGGATAACTCTATGGCAATAGAGTAAGTTATAAAGTTGGATAGACATGAGATGAGAAGCTCATGTTTGCCCAATTCTCTAGTTGTAATGCTTGACATGGCACCATTCTTTTACATTGCATCCAAATGGGACACAAAACATGATTTTGGTCCTCAGCTTGACATCAATCAAGTTTGGTGTTGTGTTGTTGTTTATCACACAAGGAGCACATATATCAATATTTGTGTGTGAGAAATTTGTTGTCTCATGAAGCTCATGCACATGAAGGTCTTCATCATTTCTTTTTTGTTTTATTTTGTTCTTGTTGAGTGAGAGCATCTTTTTGTCATGTTTTTGTGAGCATAAACATTGGTACGTTCTATAACTTTTTTGTGATTTTGATTAGCTTTTTGCCCATTTTGGCTGAGTACCACATTTTTTTTGGAATTTTATGTCATTTTTAATGAGTTTTTTATCACTTTTTGTTTTGAGCTTTACAATTTGTGAACACAATCAAGTGAAGGTGCATGGTGCTCAAAGTGAAAGGACCTACGTTACAACTTTTGTAAGTCAAGTTCAAATTTAGGAAAAAAAAACGAAGGGAGGAGACTTCAATGCCCAAGATTCCTTAAGCAAGGACAACTTTTGGTGTAAAGTGAGGTTTAGTCTAGATTACCTGAAAAAGATGGGGTTCATCTAAATCAATCAATAAAGAAAACATATTTTATGATTCTTTTATTGAAGATTTGACCCTTTGGCAATGTTTCCTCCTTACATTGTGGTCACATTGTATGTTTGCTCATAAGCTTTGTGAGATTTTACAAATCCTAATGGTTTCATGGCTTGCAAAAATTTGAAAATAGTTGACCCTTTTTTTCCAACCACACTACAAATTAAGGTTCCTTCTACCCAAAATTTGTTAATAGAAACTTAATTTTGAAGTCCTTCAACCCCAAGCCCCATAGATTGGATACATGAATACAACAATAATCTTAACCATTTACTTCCTCCTTCTTAGATGCACTTGTCATTGAACATATTCTTATTTGGCTTCCCATGGATCCTTCAATGATGTACTATTGACTTTGAAAAGTTAATAAATCTTGGTACAAGGTTGTTGACAATACTATGGTTTGGAATGCACTTGAAATTGTGAAGATTAACAACACATCTTATAACCAAACAATTCAAATTCACCAATTTCCAAAGCACCTTCTTACAGTTTACTTATAATTTGAACTAAAATGTTTGAATTATTATTTTCGAATAGATGAATTGCAATACCTAGATACAAACTAAAATTGAATTTTTTGTAATCAACTTGTGTACATATTTAAACTTTCGAACCCTATATTAAATCTTCTTCATGTTGATGATTTGATTGGTCATCAATATGGTGGTATTCTTATTTTCCATGATTTCAGTCATCTTATTCCTAACGTTCATGATTCTAATGATTTAATCATGTTTTTTTGGATTTAAGTGTTCTTTTTATTCTAGATGGATAATGGTGGTCTTCTCCATCATAAACTTGGTCAATGTAATAGTCCATCCTTGAACCCTCATTGACCATATTCAAGTTTGTTCATGATTGTGATCACTTTGCAGATTAAATGATGGTGTCATGGTTTTTCTAAATTCTAGCGGGTTCTTATTCTTTCATCATTTTTGTGGTATATTAGATCTTAAATTCTAGTGGGTTTTTGGATTTTCAATTTGTTCACGATAATAATGATCTTGTGGCAATTCTGCATATTGGAATTTTAAACAATGTACATAGATTTTAATTGACTTCAATTTTGGATTTGATTATGTTTTGAACATTATTGGCTTTCCTTGACTAACCATGTTCATGATTAAGGGTTCCAAATTTTGATAAAATCTTATTCTTTCATCATTTTGGCTACATTTTACATTTGGAATTTTAGTTATACTTAGTAGCTTTTCAATTGGTTCATGATAATGATGTTATTTTACTAATGATATATTTAGAATTTTTCTTGTTATTCATCGTTTTAGGATTAAGAATTATAGATTTAATAATGTTTTTTCCATTCATTTCTAGTTCCTTAACTAACCATGGGTGTTCATCATTATGGTGGTTTTGGATCTTGAATTCCAACAATTCTTTTTTTGGGGGGATTGTAAGGGTTTTTTATTTTATTTTGGATTTTGGATTTTTCATTTAAATATGTTTTTCTACATTCTAGTGGTTTTTTGCCACTTTTTGGATTTTAGTGGTTTTTTAAATTGCAAACCTTGGTTCATGAATTTATACATCCTTAAACCCTCATTGGCCATGTAAATTAGTTCATGATTGTAATATTTTTCTACCACTTCAAGATTATGTTCATCTTTTCAATGATTTTATAATTCTAGTGGATTATGGTGGATACCAGATTATAAATTTTAAACCATGAACTTACAATTATTGTCTTATTTTTTCTTCATTCTAATGGTTTATTTTGGATTTTGGTGCTTTATTTTGGAATCTATTGCAATCTTATGGGTTTTAGATATTGGATCATATATTTATGAATTTAATGGTTTTTTTTAGTCCTTTTAGACTTTAGATTTGTGAATCTAATGGGTTTTTAGTCCTCTTAGATTTAAATTTAAGAATCTAATGGTTTCTTATGGATTATGGTGATTTGTTGTCATTACACCAAAACATGGTTTTTATGATTGTCTTTATGGACTATGTAATCCAAATGGCACCATCATCCATGTGTAATCATATATGTCTAGTCATGAATTCCATGTTTTGGGTTTTTAATTTAGGAATTTGGTGGCTTCTTATGGATTTAAGATTTTAATCTAATCTTATTATTTTCAAATCTAGTAATTATACCCTATGTCCCCCAAACCCCTTTCGATGATTTCTAGTTATTGAAACCCAACCTTTTTTTTTATTTTTAATGATTTTTATACCCAACCTTTCAAAAAAAATTCATGATTTCCAATGACTGAAACCTAGCCATTTTTTTCCTTTAAATGTTTTATAGTGACTAACACACATTTCTAGTTATAGATTCTACTAGTTTTTGTAATCCCATACATTTTTAGCCATAACAATCATTCATAATTTAGACCAAGTGCGACATGTGTGTGTGTGTGTGTGTGTGTTTGAAATTACGAAGTGACAACATAGGTCTTTGAATCAATTCCAATGCATAAGGTTGTGCAACCCCATTGAAACAAGGTGCCTTGGCAAATTGTGGAGTTTATGCAATTAAACACACTTGTAACCATGTATAACAACCACTTTGCAGGTTATAACACTAGCAAAAAACATTTTATTCAATTTATCCAAAATGTTGTGTGGAAATGCATCTACCAAGATTATTTCTGTGTGCCTTAAGGTTCCATTTGTTAAAGAGACACTAAAGGACCATCTACGGGAGACTTTGAAAGAGTTGAAAATGAACAATTTTAATGAAAGAGGTTCAAACGAAGCCACATTGCAATACGATGATGTTTGGAATGATTGAAAGCCACAGATAGCCATCCTAGCTAGAATGTTTTAAAGAGATGACAAAGTTAAATGGACCATCCACTTGTCATATTTCTTCAAACCTTGCCCCGATTATCACCTTTGTTAAGATGTCAGCCCCAATTACAAAATTATCTAAGGGGGACATAATGATAGTGAATTATAAGAACATGGCAACCATGTTAAACCATCAATAATGAGAGGGAAAAATAAATAAATATTAGTAATTTGAAAATGGCTAAAGATTTAAATGTTATTTAAAAAGAAGAATTTTGAATAAAAATTAGGGCAATTCTAGAACTATAAACAATACTTTGATGCGAAATCAATTGTTTTTATGAAATTTATTATTTTCTTAAGTTGTCTCCATTTCCCCAATTTTAGACTTCAATATTAATGTCGATGTTAAACCCTAAGTTCAAATTTAACCTATAATTTCAAATCAAAACCTTAACATTAAACCTAAACCCCAATTTTAAAACTGAAAACCTTAATTGAAGATTGAAAAATGTCCACATGACTATGTAATTTGAACATCCACATCATATTTACAATGAGTCACATACGCAGTTTAATTATAAACACCATTTGTGATTACATCTTTTACAACTATAATCGTAATGGACAATTATGAAAACACATCCAACAACCTACAACATGCCATGTGACATTAAGAAGTTAAACTTATTTATTTTTTGATCCAATAATGTGGAGCCACATGGTAATCAAAGGTGAGTCAAATAAGGCTAAACCACTTAGCTTAATGCAAGTATGCGTAGCCTATGAAACTTAACTTAGGTCGTTTAACCTAGGTGAACAAAAAATTAAAACCTAGGGTTAACCACATAAACTACACACCTAGGTTATATATAGGTTGTAAATGAAAGGACTTGAACATTTCACCTCAATTTGTGGGGTTCAAATGCTTAACTATTACACCAGAATTTTTTTTGTAACAAAATTAATTACCACCAAACTTTAAACATCAAATTTTTTAACCCAAATTAATTTAAGTCACCCTAAATTAACCTAGGTTGACCCAAGCTAACTTAGGCTACCTAATATCCTAGCCTAAATTAACCTAGTGTAACCTAGGCCTTTTTACACTAAAGTTAGGTAACCTAGGGTTACTTATGTTAAACAAAACAAAACATATACTAAACTAAATTAGGTTAAAGTAGGTTCAATTAAGTTAAACTTGAAAAAAAAGAAATTAAATTAGGCTAAATGTAACTATTTAGGCTAAACCATGATGAATTTGGGTAAACTTAGCTAAACTATGGTAAAATATGATAAATTTGGTTAAATTTTGTTATACATGGCTAAACTAGGATAAAATATGTTACTTAGCTTAAATTTGGCTAAATTAGGATTAAATAGGTTAAATGAAGTTACTTATGCTAAATTAGGTTAAACTAATGTTAAAAGTTAAAATAGATTTTAACTTAGTTTTGGACATAAAATTGTAAGAAAAAACATTTTCAAAACTATAATTATCTATTTCTATAATATTAGATTTGATTACCAAATTTGGTTACTAAATTCATTATCAAAAACTTATCATCAATTTCAGAAATGTTTATTTTTGGAAATCCAAAAGTTAATTGATTTTTTTTTTTGACAAGGAAAACTAAATAGGATTTATTATGAGTCTTAAAATTTTTTGGGGATTTCTTTATTTTTTAGGGTAATCCACTACTTTTGACCCCTTCAAAGGATTGTTTTGGGGAAATTTATGCATTCCTTTTTATATAATGATCTTTCAAATTTGCTTGGAAGTAAACAAGTTTTTTTGAACATTCCTTACTGATTTTTTGGATTTTGTGTACTTCATGTTTTAAGTTGTATGTTTTTTTGCAAGTTAGAAATTTTTGCATGATAGAAACCTATAGTTTGTTTGTAATATTGGTTTCATAAACTTTTTGTGACTATTTGTTAGTTAATGTTACAAAACTCAAATGTTCATTTTTTGATCCTATTTCAATTAAATACCAAAAATTCGGGATTTCACTAGAGGCTTTAACAACTAGGCTAAATTAAAATATTGAAATTAAATTTAGTTAAAACTAAGATAAAATAATATAAACTAGGTTACTTAGGCTAAACTTGGTTAAACTAAAGTACTTGGGCTAAAATTGGTTAATTTTAGGTAACTTTAACTAACTAAAGTAAATTAAGTTAGCTTTTGTTTAACTTAATTAAATTTTATTAAATTAATTTTAACTTAAATACACTTGTTAAATTTGGACAATGATGTTATATTATGTTAAAATATATTAAAATATATTAAAATAAAATAAAATGGGTTAGATTAAAATTAATGAAATTAAGTTTGGCTAAATTTTATTATGTTAAATGTAAATTAAAATTTAAAAATAAAGAAATTAAATTAAATTAGGTTAAACTATACTGCATTATGTTAAACTAGATTTAAGTTAAGTTAAATTGGGCTCAAATAAAATAAATTAAAATAATAATTAAATTAGTCATAGTTCCATCATAAATATTTATAATCATAAATGTAATCACATAGTCATAATTTTGATCATAGTTATAAAAATGGGAGTGATTCAAAATACATTACAACTATCACGTGCACAAAAATTACAAAGGCAAATGATGAAAGAACGAGTCTAAACCAAAATCAAAATTAAAGGAACCAAAATAAGAATACAAATGTTAAAGTTAAAAACACAAATTGTGCAAAACCAAGGTTCAAATATATCTTTATTATGATAAAGTAATAAAATATAAACATGAAAATAATAGAATAAAGCTATAGTGTAAGATCATATTTCAAACTAGTGTTGAACAAACTAAAGGTAATGGAAGGTCCTACTTTTATTTATACCCCTTTAGGGATTTAATTCAAAAAAACTTCTATGAAGGTTTCCATGTGCTCACTGACTAAGGAAGTTTATTAAACTTCCTAATTACAAATGAATTACATGTTAATTAGGATTTATCTAATAATGAACTAATAATTAATTATGAATAAATTAATAATAGATTATAAGAACTTGGAAATGAACTAGGAATTAATTAAAAGTGACTAATTAATGAATTCAAAATAAACTAGAAATGAACTATGAATTAATTAGAAATGGATTACAAATTAACTAGAAAATGAATTATGAATGAGACTAAAAAGTCATGGATGGAAATCCATGTGAATGAACTTCATTCATCATGTGATTGTGTTTGATGTTGGTGTCTTTAATAACAATTGCATGACTACACTAAGATAGTAATCACAAGTTTTTCTAATCATGGGAACCACATTTTGGTGTAGTGGGACTTAAACCTTAATATTTAAACCTAAATCATAATTTTAGGCCAAATGGTTAATTTGAAACCATAAACCTTAATTTCATATCTAAATTTCAATGTCGAACCTTAAACCTTAATTTCAAATTTGTAAAACCTATTTCCAAACTTTAACGTTGGAACTTCAAACTTTTAAAATCATATTTTTAGACCCAGAAACCTTAATTTAAACCTTAAAGTCCTAATTTCAGACCCATAAACCCTAATTCCAAACCCTATTTTTTTACTTCAAAATTTTGAACCTTATATAAACATTAAACCATAAAGTAAAAGTAAATCAAGTTTAAGACTAATATTTAGTAGTTTCATGCCCACCCATGTGTAGTAAGGTTTAAATTGTGAACCCCAATGACCTCATAGGTGAGATCCATTTAGCACCAACAAAGGTGATTAACGAGGAGAACCCCAACTTTTTAAAAATGTGAATTTTTTATTTTGTAGAATCAAATATTTTCATAAGGCATTTCCATTTCATTTTAAGTCCACCTATTTTCCATTTCACTTGGACTTTAAACCCTACATGTATTTTATTATTAATTTGGATGACACAATGGTTTGTATATGGCAATAATTATCACCTCCCTATCTTCCACATAATGAACATTTTTTCCCCCCAAGTACCTTGCATTGGATCCCCCAAAATGTACTTCAAGTACTCATCCCCATGGGTGAAGTATTAACACCACTCCTGATAAATGGTTGAGTATTGGAGAATGCTTACATCATGGAAAGACCCAAGGTAACCCATGTCAATGTAAAAAAACAATCCATGATGGTCCAAACTCATGGTGTTGTTCATTGCATATATTTTCTTCTAGGCATTAAACCATAGTGGTGTTTTGAGTCCTTCCATGACCTTAAGATTTCAACAATGGTCCTATCGATGAACCCAATGCACTTCAATAACTCACACAATTGGTTATGTAAAACAACCTTTTCATGTGGCATGGGCCAATGAATTCCATTGATCGAAGCATTATTAATGCATGATGTAATGAATAACACATGGTCACACAATGATGATTTTGCTTAGTTCCACATGAACACATTATAAATAATGACATTATCACATTTTATGAACAATATGAAGTTCAAAAATTATTTTTTCGGCTTCAACTTTTGATGCCTTTCCTAACAACATTGGCATATCCCCAATCATGATGAAAACCTTATGTTCAAACCCTAACCTTTAAATTCCAAACCTTAACACCTTAAATTTCACCCTAAACCCTTAAACTAGGCCTAAAATCATAATTTTAAACTTGGTGTTAAAATCAAAACCTAAAACCTTAGATTCCAAACTATAAACCCTAAATTTCAAGCCTTGAACTTAAACCCTATACATAAACCCTAACCCTAAATGTATGGATTAAAAACCTAAAATTTGAACTTAATCTTAAACTTGAAAACCCTAAAAATAACCCTAAAATCACACATACTTCTAATCATGCATCTTTGGATGGGCAAAAAAACTCACATATGGACCCAATATGGAAGGTGATTATCAAGATTATTTGAAATGTTAATTCTTCAAACATTATCAATGCAAAGTTGGTGACGTTCATGAACAATGCCAGTGTGGCCCACATAGTTGCTAAGACATTTCAACCCCCATTACCATATGAACAAATTGTTTGGTCCTCTCACCCTCATCACCATGGCAAGGTCTTCTAAATTAAAAACATTTAAAACACATTGGAAAAGCAAAACAATTTCTTGGTCCATCTCATGAAACAACATTTCATCATCATTTGAGGAAAACCTCCAATCACTATTGGAAGAATTATGGATTGAGCTTGAAGATGACATCTTGTGTGCTAGAGTGGAAATGAAAAGAAGGATATTTTGGTGTGGTAAAGTGAAAATGGAAAGAGGGAGGAATTGATATGCTAAGGTGAAAATAGAAAGAAGGAGACTTGGATGTGCGAAAGTCAAATGAAAAGAAGATAAAAACTTTGGTGTGTTAAAGCGAAAAATGAAAAGGAGACTTTGTCTCAAGAACTATTTTTTATATAGTCCCCATGAACCCATATGATTTAAAATATTCTTTCATATATATCCTAATCCTAAATCCACACCTTTAGGGTTGATTTTTTACTTACCCATGACATTTACCATTTTAAATGAAATCTTTAGTACCTTTTTATTTTACTTAACCCCAAAAGTTAACACTAAAACCTAAACCTTAAAAATACCAAACCTAAACATTATAAAATAAATTGTAAACCTTCAAACCTTAAACCTAAATCTTTAAAAGATCAAACAAGATCCCCAACAATTAAAGTCTAAAATCTCAAACTATAAACCTTCAAATTTAAACCTTCAAAATACAAAATAACCCATAAGCCACATCGAAAATAACCAAATAGCCCATAGACCATATTGCCAATTAGTAGCCAAATAGTCTACATGCCATATAAAAATATAACCAATATAATCATTTAAAAATAAACCCAAAACATCCAAAATAGCCAAGTAGCACATACAACCATATAGCCAAATTGCCTATATATTAATGTAACCCAATAACCAAGTGCCCATACCCCCCTAGCCTTGAGTCTCCCTAGTGTATATAACACCTTGAACATAGATATAGGTGGGCAACCTATGGCTAAAAAACCATTATTAGAAAGGAATTGGTGTTAGGTTTTCAAAGCGTAGTCTTTCATTGTGGAACTTTGTAGACAACAAGCAACAGGGGATGAGGCATCAAATAGGAGGTGAAAGTCAAGCCAAACTTTTAGGAAAACTCTAATAAGTGAATCTTAAGTTGGGTATTAAGTCCAATATTTCAAAATTGACACTCATGAGTAACAAGTGGATATTATTGGGAAAAATGGCCCAAAAATTTGATATGCAAGGTATTGTTCAAACAAAAATATTGTTAATATTTCAATCATTTTCAAAATCTAGGTATTTGACACATTGTATGGAACATAATAAAAGATTCCACAAATACCCTACCTTTTCAATAATGAAACAAACATCTTATCACATAAAAATTTAGCTTTATATGTTGCCTTGCAATTAATTGTAATTATTCTTTAAGGCTAAGATTATTATTATAATAATGTGAAATCAGAATCATTTTGTGTCCAAAGCATGTTGAAGGCATTATATAATTTTAATCCTAAAATCAATTGTTAAAATTGATAATTGCTTCAAACAAATAATTATATCAAAAAGACATTTGTCAACTTTGTATGAATTATTTTTACTCATGGAATCCAACATTATTAAATGTTTCATCTATATTATTCATTTTTTTTTAATCCAAAAAAATCTACTTTGCAATAATTAAAAATATATTTGGACAATATATTGTAATAACTTTATTTGCAAATTATTCAAAACATATTTAACATAAGTATGAATGATATATGTACATTGATTCATACACACACACACACACACACACACAATGATATGGTTGGGAATTGAGTTTAATGAACAATTAATCCACCAAAAACTATATACTTTATCAATCTATGTATATATGTACATTAATCTAACCAATTTACCAAACGTTGAATCATTGATTCATAAAAATATTGATTCACTGATGAAACTCAACAAACTTATTGATTTAATTAAAAAAATGATCCATTGTAACTTTTGTATGAACCTTTAATAATATGTTCTTAAAAATCAGATTGTTAATCAAGGTGAAGTAAACCAATCTAGAGATTTGAATGGCTTTCAACAAATGAATGATATGAGTCAATTTATCTTGTGAAAAGCATTGATACAAATGTTGTTTCATGGAATCCAATCAAAGGTTGAATCCAATACATATGACATGTTAATTGCCTTCATATGATGTAATATAACCTTTCACATTGACTTCAAAAACACAAGTTGTCATATTACATGTAATTTTTTTAA
>Ga0209208_10010105_pt1 | contig 12305 bp, 3 predicted proteins | sample S1TSphfallax_3_FD_187694 | JGI IMG/M metagenome (GOLD analysis project Ga0209208, IMG submission 187694) | Host-associated microbial communities from peat moss isolated from Minnesota, USA - S1T2_Fd - Sphagnum fallax MG (SPAdes) (version 2) | ecosystem: Host-associated > Plants > Peat moss >...
GGGACAAGCCACGGGCACTTTGGACCACGAGACACACCACGGCCCGGACTCGGGGGAAGCCACCACCTTCCCCCATGTAGTATTCTCTGCGCCACGTTTTGGGGACTACATCCAAATGGCTCTTTTTCTTGGGACTCCCAAGTTGGAGTCCCGAAATTGTCCCGAAACTGTCCCGGATGGAGTCTCGGGACTTTGGGAGCTCATAACTCCCGACCGTGAAGTTTGATCGCGACGAGGTTTGAACCAAACTTGTAGCCCTCATCGTCATCTTTCCAACGACGTATTGCAATCTCAATTCGGAGGTCGGAAAGAGATCTATTCCCGACTTTTAGTGGTCGGGAGTCAAACTGCCAGTTTGACTCCCGGCCTTTCTTTTGCCCATAACTTGGGCGACAGATGTCCAAATGGCCAATGCAAGGCCATTTTCGATATCTACGCTTCAAGACCTTTCAAATGACACCAAGAACACCCCAATGCGAGGTGTTTTGGGCCTTGCTGTCGAAATTTGAACATTCGGGAGTCCCGGAGGACTCCAAATCCTCATTTTTTCCAAGTGTTGGGCTTCACCCCCACACTTGGCCAAAGTAGGGTTGCGACAGTTCGACCTCTATTGTTGGGATGACTATTAGGCTGTCAAAAATTGATCAATTGAAGGTACTTGTGGTTCCCCTCTTTCCTTTTTCCTCTTTTTTTATTGGTATTAAATGAAGAAGTAAATATGTTGTAATTAATTGTTGAGTTCATTACTAGCAACATCAACTACTTGAAATTCCTTTGGCTTGAAAACATAATTTTCTTGTGACTGAACGACCCTCATGAATGAGTTGTTGTGGTATTCCTAATTCTAATTGCCTTCTAAGGCCCCTTGACTACGCTTGACATCTTTTATATTGATTTAAAATAATTGTTAATTCAAGTTCTTTTTATCAACATGTTGATATAAAAATCAAAAGTCATCAAGGCATTAAAAACTCTTTAAAACACCAAAACAAATACAAATTCAAACATAAAATTTCAAAACAAAACAATAACTGAAAACAAAAAAATGTAAACACGATTATTTTCAATTTGGTTCCATTTCATGGTCGCCAAAATGTTAAGGGTAATTCTACTTTTTTAAAATTAAAGATTTTTTCTATTCTTGTTGTTTCATTTTGAGTAATATCAATAGGTGAATTGTTTCAGATCTATATATTGTGAAAATCAAAGACACAAAGATATAGATATTCCTCTCAAATGAAAAAACTAAACTAAAATCAATCGTCCATGGCAAGTTGAAAATAAAATCTCAAAATCCAAAGTAAACCTATTCATAAAACTAAAAATAAAAGCATAGAATTAATCTCAAAAAAGGAAGAACTTCCAAAAGTTTTTAAAATAAAATAAACTTCCAAAAGAAGTAGTTTTTTCATTATCCTCCTATTTACACCAAACATAACACTATTTCAAATTAAATAGTCACTTGCTAATATAACAGTCAAAAAACTCAAATTTAAACTATAACAATTATTGGCCATAGGTTCAAAACATGTTATTGTCAACAACTGGTTATTGTAACAGACCAATTACGGGTTCACTTAATCCATTGGTTACCCTAATACCTATTACCGGTTATCTTAATAGACTAGTTAAATTAACATATCGTTATTTAGTAATAATTGAACAAGTCTCAAAATCATATTGTCTCATCAATTACCAATTGGTAACAAGTAGTTACTATGTACATACTTGAAAATTTGGGTTAACATTAATATTATAAATTTTTATAAAAAATAACATTGCATTAAATATTTAAGGTATTAGTTGTTAGTAGGTTCAATTATTGTGAAATAATGTTTTGATAAGTCCAAATGATATGGTACAATTGTTTTTGAGAAATTAGAGAGAGGCTAGATGTGCCAATGAGGAAATCTAGAGGTTCCATTTGATTTGAAATACTAAAGAAAGGTTAGAAATTTTGAAAAAAAGTTGTTTTCACTTTACAAGTAGAAAACAAGATAACAAGTAGAGTCAAAATATTTTGCTTGCACCCCATGCTTTCACTTTTGCTTTCAATTCTAAACTTTTCTAGCTCCAAATTTTGTAAAAAAATAAAATTACATAATGTAAGGTGGCTAAAAATGTGCATATTAAAAAATTAGATAATAATAGGGTGGGGGAAAATATAAACCCAAAACATAATACCCCAAAATTAGTTGCTGAACGCATGTAAGTCACAAAAATAACATTGAGTGCCCCCTCCCCCCTTGGGAAAGAGATTAGTTTGAAAATGAATATCACGTTTTTTACAATCTCTTGTATGATTTTGTTCTATAATTTTATTTTTTCTAAATATGCTTAGTTCCATTCTTCTTACTAGTTTTATTTTGACTGCTTGAATTTTATTGTCCTTCATTACTAGCAAATCATGCAAAGTGGGCATGTATAACATACATGTGTCAATACAAGCCTCATCACTATGTTCACAAAATGTTGGAAAAATATGCCAAGAGTTTGGAAGGAGTGGGATCCACACCAAGAGTGTTCATCAAATATTAGTGGGCCCTTGTGCTATATGCCCATATTAAAGCACCTATAAGGTCACCCATCCCAATATTATTTTGATCAAGGTGACTTCATTTCAAAGTTCTTATGAAACTCAATTGTGAGAAAATCATTTTTTGTATTCTTAATTAATTTTCAAATATGAAAATGACTCTCAATTCATTAATTTTTGCTCCATTGGTCCAAAAATTGTGAAACAAGAAACATACACATTATCTTGTTCTAGGCTTTACGACACTACCAAAAGCAAAGGGGGGCCAATAGTTTGAGAGGGTTACAGCTCAATCACATCTAAACAGAACAACAAACACTTATCTTAATATACAGATGCTCATATATACAATGATGCGATATTTGGAATGCCGAGATAAAATCACACTGGTTTGTTTTGAGTAAAACTTGTAAGATTGTAGCTAAGCAAGCCTTGGTGTTAGGTTTAGTGTTCCATAGTCATGCATTCTTGCAGCTTCAGAAAGCTTGCCAAAATGAACTTGGTATTGTAGGGTAAGCTTCCTATCAACATATAGCAGTCACAACTATGTTTTGCGTCTGCTGGTTTTGGTGTGTCAAGGAGACCATTGTACTTTGTGCAACTGGCAAAGGCTCATGTTTTGGTGACTGGCTGGAATAGAAACCAAGTACAACGAGGGTGTTGTGGGGGAAGTTGCAGAAAACTTGCAGATCAATGGGGGTGAATTGCATTGCATGTTAGCTGTTAAAGTGTTTTCTAAAAGGATGGAATCTGATTAGAGTTTCATGCTTGCAATGGAAGGGTCAGATGGGTAAGACTGATCAGCAATGGACCGATCAGATAGCACTGTGAAGGTGTTACATCATTGAAGACAGTGCTGATGGGCAAGGGATTTCAATGCGGAGAAGTCCATCCAACCCCATCTCAAATTGGGTTAGCAACACAGTAGAATTGAAGACCATACACCTTACATGAGACTCATGTTTGAAACTAATTAAGTCTTAAAGAGGGCTAGTTTTTAACAAAAGAAAAACCAAGAACAGCTTGTCAAAATTCTAAAAAATTGAATCCATTTCAAAACCCACGATAACTTTGAACTAGCGGACTTAGCATACTTAGAGATTATTGTTGACATTTTGAAATATTCAGATTGGGGCTGCTTGACCCTTTTTTTCAATTAATTATTTCAACAAGATTTGCTGAACATGAGTTGTAGGAATGGTAGTGGTGATGGAAGTCGAATTGCAAGGTTGCTGGACTTGCAAGCCTCACAGAAAGTGAAAGCTCAGCCAAAAACTTTGTTCACAAAAAGTTTGGACAGCAAACGTATGGTCTAAAAGAGCCCAGTTAAGAAAGTTTTGATGTGCCCCCACCATCTCATAGAATTTGTTAAGCAACTGTGTGAAAGTATGTTAGGAAGTGAACTTCTGGATACATAACCCATTTCCTGAATCTTCAAAGAAATCACACAACAACATAAGTAGTTGAGCAACAAATGAGTCCTGCAAACACTACCTAACAGCAATGGCCCATTGAAAAGTTGGTCCAAGGCGGGCTGCGAGAGGATGAAATGAAATCCAAAGAGAGAGATTTCAAGGCAAGGAAAATGGAACTTGAGAGAAGCTGGAGTTTCACCCAAAAAGAACACAAAAAGCAAAACCAAAGGACCCACTTCCTTGCTCCTGGATTTCTTAACACATAGTTCACCAAATCCTGCAAGATGTGAAACTATCATAGTAGCTTAACCACTCCCACATTAATTAAATTATTTTCAATAAATGCTGGATTTTCTCAAAATCAGCTGCTCACAATGTTGAAAGTTTTAGAAATTATGTTTGCTGTTATTATTGACTGCCTGCTGTAAATGTTGGTGGTGTGGTGTGCCTAAAATAGTGCAAAATTACTTGCCATGTTTTTTGCTCACCTAAATAGTATGAATTTCAGGAATTTTTTAATTTTTACTTCAAAAGTGAGAAAACCCAAAAAAAAAAGAAAAAAAGAATGCCAGAATGGTAAAGTTACTACAGTAATCTCCTACCCTACGAATGTTGGAAATTAATTTTCTCCAATATGTGAAACACCAGGTAATCTCTTGCATTAGGATGTTGCTGTAATTATTAATAATTCTCTCATTATTGACATTTTTTCTTTTTCATCCTGACTTTTAATTTCATCCCCAGTTCTTTGTTTTGGAAAAACTGCATGCCCGACAAGAAAAGAAAAAGGGAGGAGGGGACCAAACTGGGTTGTCTCGCTTAAAAAGGTCCTCACAGAAGTTTCACCCCCAGTTTTGGATTTGCCTTACCTGAGCCTTCACCGCTTTGCTCATATTCTTCATTAAATCTAAGTTTTGTCTGAATAAAAACTCCTGAAAATATTGTGAACTGATACCCAGTTTTTGTCAATTCCCAGCTGCACTCAAATTGGGGATGAAACATTGGGGATAAAACATTGATTACAAGGGCAAACTTTTGTATGATTTTGTATTTGCTCATATGCATTTAATCTGTTTGCAGGGTCTATGTGTGGTGCACTTGAGGATAGGATGGCCTGAAAACTCTACTTCAGGGTTTTCTTTTTCCAATTTCGTGATGTAGCCACAGTGGGGATCATCCACAAGAAGAATTGGTCAAATTTGGCTACAGGCTAGAGAGGAAAGCAGAAAAATTAACCAATCTGGCTATACTTTTGTAACAAACCTATTGACTACATATGGTGATTTCAGAATTTTTTTCCTTGAAGTCTGGTGACTTTTGGTCCATTTTGTTCACAAAGGATTGTTTTTCACCAAAATACACTTTTTATGAGATCTTTCTTGGTAGAAGTTATTTTGTTGTTATAACCCAATCAATGTAAATGAGGTTGCAACTTTTTGTTTTTGTTTTTGGGGGTTATCTGAATATAATGTCTCTAGATCTTTTTTTTTCATGTTACAAAAAGATTAATACACTTGCAATATAGTGTAAGAGTCCATGCCCAAACGATTATTTGTGTGACTACGATAGCAATGACCACCAATTTTCTTATGGCCCACAACATTGGAGGCCTTGTTGTGTTTCAAATGTTCAATAATGTTCAATTTGGAAGATGTGATTTTCACTCTATTTGTAGCTTATCAAGTTTTCTAAGACATGGTTGTCAAACTTGTTTGTTTCATAGAGCTTATTCATGTATGACATGGTTTTCTACAAATGACAAGCATATGGGTTATATATGACATCATGGAAGACACTGATAATTTATAAGGTTACATATGACATTACCATATCTGGTGAATGATTATGCCACTATGCATTCAGGCTTATAGTGAATGTGTAGTAAAATGCATAGTAGGCTGGGAATGTTGGTGTTTCAACCTGCCACATGTCACTTCAATGCCAGTCGTAATCTTGTGGCCAAAAAGATTATGTTTTCCAATCTTCAAAATCAGAATAATACATATCACCAAAAAGGTTCCCATGTTTACACATTCCTATGGTGTTCCCATGTTCTAGTGACATTCCCATGATGTTCCATTGTTTCCATTTCCCATGTTGTTCCCATAGTCATTTCATGGTGCATCATAATCATTCACCAAGAATGTTAATGTGAGAGAATGAGCTCACAGCTGCCCATAATGTTGGGTGTGTCACCCCTCTTGCCCTACCAGCCTCACCAAAGATGGCTTACCTTGCATAAGTATGTATATCTATGGAATTTACTTTTCTCTTAACAACTACCATCATGAAAATTTTGTGCAATGCGTCACTCTAATCATCAATGAGCATACAATTTTCCTCCAATGCCACTAAACTGCAATGATTATACAATGATATAACTAGTTAATATTTTATTAATATGATGGTATTCATTTATTAATACTTATAAAAATATGACTAGAACAATGTAACATGTCATATTATGTTTCAATTAACATTATCACCCTTATCAATTGGATTTTTTTTTCAAATTTTGCTTACAAAGGAAAGAACACCAATCTACAATTTTTATTAGGTGACATATAACAAGTGATGTTATAAGTTTGCTATTCGTTTTTTTAATGCATCCCCAAAGGCTTGACACAAAGTATCATTGTAAACTTTGTGATATAATGTGTTGTAAAGGATTTGAATGTCTTGAGTGTGTTCCCTAGCTTTTTGCATTGGAGGGTCAAAAGGATGTGCAAAAGTTATAGGATGGGATTAATATGAGTTCTTCAAGTTGAATTCTTAGACATGTGAAAATGTAGAAACCAATATAAGAAGACAAATTTGTGCATTTGGAACCAAATAGATCATGGACTTGCCATGGATTCATCTAGAGCTCACATGGCCCAAACTTGAAACAAATTTCCATTTCCTCCTTTGTAGTTTAATTTGTGACTAGCCATGGAAACTACATTGAAATGACTAAACTAGTTTAATTACTAGAAATTTTGACATTTCATAAATCCCTTAAACCAGGTCTTTTTCAAACATGTGACCGCATTATCTTGTAACTCTTGTTGAATTTATTTCAACTTTAGGTTGCATGTGTTAATTGGAGTTCATTTGACCCCTAATTCTCAAGTTTTATTGGTTGAAAGTTAGTTTGATTCTTAACCTTTCTTTTGGCCATAATTCTTAATTCATGAAAAATAAAAAATGTGAGTTCATTTGCAATATCTATGTTTCAAGGCCTTTCCAATGGTGTATTGGGCACCCAATTTGGACTAAGTTTGTTACATACATTTTTGAATATTTAAAACAATTCAAGGTTCCAACTCTCCAAATGTTTCCCACTTGGGAATGTTTGGGATTCACTTCTTTTGCATTTTTTCATACTTATGAGAGTGTGCTTGAATCTTAAAGCACTTTTTGAACTCGCTCCTTTTGTTATGAGTTGTTAACTTTAGTCACAACCCATTTTCATTTGGAAACTTTCAAATTTTTTCATTGTGAGAAAAATATTTTGTTATTTATTCTAGGAGTTGGTCACATATGCAAATCAAGGTTGTGATAATCTTTGCCACTTATCTCCTTTGTTTACAAGAAAGTCAATGCCTTCATTTATACAATGGGGCACAATTGTGAACCCCCACCTCTCATTGATTTTGGGTTGAAGCACCTTTCAACACTTTTCATGCCAATCCACCTTAACAAAGTCTTTGACTTAGTTTCATGATCATTTCAAGTTTGTGTTGCAAACCCAAGACAAAGGTTGTAATTCTCATTTTGGCCTTGTACTTACAAATAGTCTTTGACGTGCCCCCAAGTTCCTTGTTAGACCCAAAAAGGGTCCAACTATGTTAAAAAGCAGAAGTAGTTGGAACTTGGTGCCGTTCCCAACTTCTAGCACCAAAGGGGGTGAAAGGGGCATGCTAAAAGCTCCGGGATTAGACTAGGAAGAGGGACAACTATTTAGTTACTCGGTCCTGCATCAAAACCAACCATAAGTTGGTTAGTTCACCTTCGGAAACACCCTTGGTGTTGGAACAAGCCACGGGCAACATGGACTCACTTGACTCATCACGGCCCGGACTCGAGGGTAGCCACCACCTTCCCCCATATAGTATTCTTTGCATTGCTCCATCGCACCTGCATCCGAATGGCTTTTAATCCCGGGACTCGCAAGGAGGAGTCCCGAAACTGTCCCGGATTGGACTCCCGGGACTTTGGGAGCTCATAACTCCCGGTTCAGACCTTTGATTGGGACGAGGTCTAAAGAAAACTTGTAGCTCTCCTCAAGAGCTTTCCGACAATGTGTCGCACTCCACTTACACACCATGGAGTTGGGTCAATTCCTGACTTTTAGTGGTCAGGAGTCAAATTGTTAGTTTGACTCCTGGCTCTTCTTTTGACCATAACTTGTGCTGCAAATGTCCAAATGGCTCATGTGAGGCCATTTTCGACATCTACACTTCAAGACCTTTCCAAAAATATAAATAACATTTCAAGGAAAGGTGTTTTGACCTCTACAATTGAACTCTGAAGTTGCGGGACTCTTGGAAGACTCCAAGTTCCCACTTTTGGGAGTGCGAGTTTCATCTTCACACTTGCCTCAAAGTGGGGTTGCGACAATCTTCCATGATTAGGAAAAATCCTCCATGGGGTTCTCATTTGTTGAAAATGATGTAAAAGTGAAAATTATGACTTATAAGATTTACAACATTTAGCAAATGATGTACCAATTGGGTACCTCCCATTGAAAAAAAATCTTCATTCCAAGTGTTTTCTTTTATATGGTAAGGATTTCAATTGTTGTTAGGTGTTATTGACACACCAATAGTTGGTTGATTTTTCCATTGGACCAAATTATAATATGTTGTTTTGAAAGGTGATCTTGACCTATAATTGTATCCTCAATTGAATATTTTAAAAAATTATTATTAAATGTTATTGTCACAACCATTGGTCATTCATTTCCATTGAACCAATTCCTCCATGTTGGTTTATGGTACATCAACATTAGCACATGGAATTCATGGCCTCACAATCTCAAGAATGTTGAAATGTTACAAGAATACTCATGTATTTAATTATTTTAAAAAAGTTTTGTCGACTATTGTAGATTAATTTAAACCTCTATATCAAATTTCCAATGATTCAACCATTTTTCAAATTCCAAACCTTGAAATAGTTAAAAACATTGGGTTTTTATTATAGTTTAAACCAAACCCATATTATATTCCAAACCTTACAATAATAAAACAATGTTCTGATTAGTTGTTTAATTACAACCAAAATGTGATTAACAACTTGTATCAAATTTAAGTCAATATTTCAAATAAAAATATCTACACCAAAAAAATATTTCAATTAAAAGTTAAAACATAATTTCTTGTCAAAGTAAACAATCCTTTTACAAATTACATATTTCAAATATCTTTTTTTGTTTATATTTGATTCAATGAATTCAAAGCACAAATGGTTGCCAAATGGTAATGAAAAACTTGATAAAATTCAAACATTCAAAATAAATCTATAAATAAGAATAGAACTAAGTAAATATATTTTAAAAATTACAAAAAAAATTCATACAAAATATCCTAGAAGAGATGACACTCCTTTTCAAATTAATCTGCTCATAAAGGTTTATGTCCTACTAATAAATATTATTAATTACCTAACAACTATTAACAAGCATAACCAATAACTAACTAGTAGTTAATTCAAATAGTACAAGTGACCAAACATCAAATTCCAATGACAAAAACATTGGTATATGGATGAGTTTTTGAAATTTATTGTGTGGTCACCCTTAAACAATTACAAAGACAATTTTTATCACATGATCGTCCTTGAATAGACAATTCCAAAAGCGACTACTTCATTTTCAAGCATGTTTCATTTCTTTTTCAATAAATACATCCTTTCCTACTAACTTTCTTAATAACTATTTGACTCCTTTTTAAAATAACTACCTCACGATTTTTCCTTAGCCACCAATATGAATATGAAAAGGCAAATTAATATATGTCTTTTCATTTCCAATATAATTAAATTAATTAAAATTAAATTAGACATTTAAACATAAATAATGGTGAACTATCCAAGACCATATGTAAACATAAAAAAAAATAGAGAAAACTTAAAATGATTATCATTAGTAATTAATAGCAATGTGGAACCCATATTGGTATAATAACTTAATATTTATTGGTATGAATGGGTATAATTAATCAACACTTGTAAAAATGTGACATATATAATCAATTAACATTTATACATGTATAGTGGATATGATTGATATTCATTAATTAACATTTATAAAAGTTTGATATATAATTAACATTTATAAAAATATAATGGGTATAAATATATCATCATACTATATTTTGGTTAGCATATTTGCAAGAACATTAAAGTCTAGGGGGTTCAAAATTTTTAAGGTGTACCAAAATCTTGTCACAACGTCGCCTTTTTTTGTCTTTTTTACCTAGTTTTCTTTTGTCATGTAAAATCACATTGATGGATGATTATGATGGAATTTATAATTGTAACAGTTTAAAATATAGTCCTTTTGAAAATTTTGACAACTTCTGCTTCATTATTTTTGATGTGAATCAAAATATAGGGTGGTAAAAAAAGATTGTAGTAACGACTAGGCCCTTTTCATCTTGCATGGTACACCTTAAAGGATTTTCACCCTAAGGTGGCAAATTATGTCATTTCCTTGACCATGTTACTTGACATAATCTTCTGCTAATGATGATACATTCTTAATAATGACCAAAATCTATAGTGAATAATATTTTTTAAAAAGTTGTCTTTGCCACCCTAAACCTTAATGGCATGGAATGACCTTACCTTTGCACATTATGTCAGGTGTGTCACCTAACTCACCATAATGGGCTTGCTTGCTACCTTATCCAAAGTAATGGGAATGGGTTTTATATAAAATCTTCAACAAAATTTCATTAGTGTATTTGGAGGTTAGTTTATATCTCTCTTCCAAAAGGAGAGAAATTATATGCTTGCTCTTTAAGAGTGTGAGATATTTTATGGCTATAAGTAAAAATATGATCCATGATTAAGATCCTTTAGTAATATCCCTCCCACTCTAAAAGAGGAACTGTAACAAAAAGAACATGGAACATCACATTTGTATTCCCTAAAACAATCACAAAAGGATTTAGCAATTACAATATGATTTTAACATAAAATATATGCATGACTTAAACATGTGATTTTATGTCTCCACCTCTACCATTATTTTTATTGTGCATGAACTATTTAATATCCTACTCTATATGGGTCATATAAATCTATGGGTCCATGGAGATCAATTCATTCTAAATTCATTTTCATGAACCAATTGGGCCTAGGACGATATTTCCCATACACCATGAAACCCACTAACAACAAAAGCTCAAAGAATCCCAAAACAATCAGCAAGAAAATACAAATGCAACAAAGACATGAACACAACGACCTAGAAATTACAAACGAACAATTTTACTATAGTCCCCTTACTTAGTGACCATTACATGTTCACAATGCTCTTTGCTTCATGATATGAATTAATAAGATGGAGGTGGACAAAGAAATGAAATTGCAGTAGGTTCAACAAATGATTTAAATAATGCAACAACTCTCTCCCAATGCAATCCTTGTTTCAAAGCTCCCAAATATCAAGGTACTTTCTCCCCTTCCCACAATTCACAACACCATAACACATACACCAATACATCACACGTGTCACACATCCTTCAGACTGTTTTCAAATTTCCTTGAGCTTGTGATCACTTTTCCATGCTCGACCCCTAACTACACAATTAAGCGAGCTCTATCTAAAATGCAACACAAACGCAATGGAGATTTTGTGTTGTATCCGAATTGTAACTTTTCAACATACTACCACAAACTACATCGATTCAATTGTTAATCACTTAAACAATATATCACAAGGATTCTACTCTTAAAAAACTTCTCCCTTTTCACTTGTAGATGTCTCTTCATATATCTTTCACCTCCACTGAGCTTCACCAACTTGACCAATCCTCTCTTGCCCATTTTCTCCAAGCAATAAAAAATGCCCCTCCAAACCTTCAACGCTGAGCACCATCAAACCATAGCAACTACTTGTCAAAATAAACAACAATGCAACAAATCGAAACCAAAATAAAAAGCAAAGTGCCAATCATCATAGAGAGTGGCTGTGCACATCCACAAAGTGCCCCAACTAAAAATGATGAACTCTAACACAAAAGTTGGCGAATCCAAATGGCACAGCTGATGTGGCTGGTATGCAGACACCTCAGCCCTATCTTCATGCCACAAAGTCGTAAGAATGTAAGAACCCTCCCCCTTGTGATCTATATATGCTTATG
>Ga0209208_10010106_pt1 | contig 12305 bp, 13 predicted proteins | sample S1TSphfallax_3_FD_187694 | JGI IMG/M metagenome (GOLD analysis project Ga0209208, IMG submission 187694) | Host-associated microbial communities from peat moss isolated from Minnesota, USA - S1T2_Fd - Sphagnum fallax MG (SPAdes) (version 2) | ecosystem: Host-associated > Plants > Peat moss >...
AAAATTTAATTTTTAGAAAATAGTACCAAATTGGATATGTCAAATTGAATCTTTGAGTTTGGAAGTATTGAAGGGTGTTGGATGGGAAAGCCAAAAATAAATAAATAAAATAAAATCATCACCAAGACAGGACGAGGAGAGTGATGTGGGGGGGGGGAGGAGGGGGAATAACTCACAAGAAGAAATCTTGTCCTTTACATTAGAACTACAGTAGGTAGCTAGCTAGCTGCTCCCCTTGTAACCGACCTCGTAATCAAAAAAGCTTCAAAAACCAGCACGAGTTTAAAATACGAAATGTTTCACGGTTCCGAAATAATAAAACTTGTGTGAAACATAACATTCCTCAAAATGTGAGAAGAAAGAGTTTTTTTTTTAATTTATAAAACTCGAAAAATAAAAATAAAAATCTAAATAAGGGGTGTGTCGAACTATGGCCTTCTTGCCATTTACATTAAAATGTATTATGGAAACTCAAATATTTCACCATGCAAAAATATAATGTTCAAAAATCATCTAAAAAGAAACCAAAATCCTTCAAGGTATTGTATATAACTCTATGACTAATCTCAAGTTTCAACACAAGCTAGAATATCTCATCTTTCAAAAATCCTCATATAAAAATAGGGCCAAACAAAACCCATTCAGCTACTATATACTCTATAATGAATCTCAACACAATATCCTTGCTAGGGTTTACAAGGCCAACAAGCAAGAGAGCCAAAAAAAAACCCATCATCTTCACACCATTGTGGCTCTTTAGCTCATCCACAATTTGACGGACGAGCCCATTTAGTACTTAAATCGAATCGAATGCATGTTAGGTGCGTAAATTGTGTTGTTATATTCTACTACTACTACTACTCACTGGGTACACATATGTGGCTAAATGACGTACCCACCCACCCACCCATCGGTTCAAACCAGGACTTAGTTAAAATAGGAAACCGTTGTTCGGATGAAGTTCCCCAAAAAAAATTTAACAAAAGACAAGCACCACCTGGTGGGACATTCCTGAAAAATGGGAGAAGAAAAAGAAAGAACCCAGAAAGAAAAAAATATTTTAAAAAATAAAAATAAATAAAAAATATATATACTATAAAATATTCTAATAAAATATCTAAAATATAAAATTCCAAGTTCTAAAATTTAATACCTTTTTGTGTGGGGACACCCATTTCACATCACCAATATTGAAAGTACCCTACTTACTAGTAGAGACTAGGACTAAGTACCCTACAAGTGGTTCTACGGCCCAACAATATAGCACTCGTACTAGGTTTAGGTTACCTAGTAAGAGGTAAAAAGGCCCCATTTGCATCCCACACTATATAGCACTTGTATTAGGTCTAGGTTTAGGTTACCTAGTAAGATGTAAAAGGCTCATTTGCACCCAACACTATAGCACTCATACTACTAGGTCTAGGGCTTAGGGTATGTGTAAGAGGTAAAAGGCCCTTCAAACCGAACACTAAAGCAGTTATACTAGGTCTAGGCTTAGGTTACCTAGTATGAGGTAAAAAGGCCCATCTGACCCAACACTAGCATTGATACTAGGTCTCAATGGTTTTTTTTAAATTTTAAATTTTTAAATTTTTGTGATATTAGCACACTAGCAATCATCCACAAGGAGATTTAGCCATATTGGGCTATAGACCACCTATGAAAGTAAAATTTTATTAAAATTTTAATATCTTGGCTACTTGCTTGAGCAATGTGTAGAAATACAACAATTTTTTAGATTTTCTTTTGAGTTTCTGGTGATTTAAAAAAATGGGAATATTTGACTATTTTTTTTCTTTTGAAAAAAAAAGGCCAAATGCCTAAAATTCACCACAAAAGAAAATTTCTACTAGGTCTAGGTCCAGGTTACCTAATAATAGGTGAAGGGCCCATTCGACCCAGCAGTAGCACTTGTTCTATGTCTAGGTTACCCAGTAAGAGGTAAGGGCCTATTCGGTACTTACATTTAGGGACGCCTACGCTAAGGGCCGCTTGATATGCATTTCGTTATTGCATGGTAGAGAAAACGAGGTCCTTACAAGCGACGCAAGGCTTTAGGGTTTTGAAGCAAACCCTAAAGTTTCTCCAGCAAGCCCTCGTCGTTGGACACAAGCGAGAGGAGCTTCGCTAGACGCACTAGCGCGCGCGCAATCAGACGCATAATCACCTCACGTAGCGCGGAGAGAGCAAGAGAGTGAAGAGAAATGGCAGCCGCGAGTCTTTCTGCGACCGCTGCTGTTGCAGCAGCATCTGCCGTGAAGCTTATTGGGGCAAAGGAGGATGGCAATTTCAACAAGAGGAACAACAAACTTGCCTTGGCTGCACATGGCTTGTCGTCTTCCTTCGCTTTCGGTTGTCCGTTGGCGTCTCCGCAAGCGAGGAGGACACTTAGCACGAGTACTAGTAGTCGGAGAGGAAGGCGAGGAGGTGCTGCCGTGGTGCATACTCGTGCCATGGCTAAGGAGCTTTACTTCAACAAGGATGGCTCTGCTACCAAGAAGATGCAGGTAATTTTTGTTTTTCCCGAATTTTGTCTGTCTGTGCCTTTTTCTTCGGTCGTTGAATTATCGTGGCACATTCGAATGAAGTGATATTCTCAAGAGTATTTGTTGCAGGCCTGATTTCCTTGAATAAGAGTTTCCTTGTTTTAATGCAATTAGTAGACCTACTAGCAATTGTTCAACTTCATACACAAAGTTTCTGCTTCCGCCAGTCATTGCCTTTTTTTTTCCCCACTTGGTGTCTGCATTTCTGCAATTTTGTTTGAAGGTTAGATAATACTTTTTCACAGATTTCAGACACAATTTCATGCAGGGTTTAGCTGCTTCTGCCAGTTGTTGCCTTTTTTTTCTTTTCTTTTTTTCCATTTCATCTTCACATTTTCTCCAATTTTCTTCTGTGATTAGATTTTTTTTCCCCCACAATTTCATGTAGGGTTTAGCTGCTTCTGCCAGTTGTTGCCTTCTTTTTCCATTTGATGTTTGCATTTCTGCAATTTTCTTCTGGTATTAGATTTTTTTCCCCACAATTTCATGTAGGGTTTAGTCCTCCTCTCCATCTATCCGGATTGTTAGATACCTTATATGTGTGTTGTTGCATTGCAGATTGGAGTCAACAAATTGGCTGATCTCGTGGGTGTGACTCTTGGACCAAAGGGAAGAAATGTAGTCCTGGAGAGCAAGTATGGCTCACCTAAAATTGTAAATGATGGAGTCACAGTTGCAAAGGAGGTAATGTTTCTTCTTCTTACCACAACCTCTGCATATGTGCCTGTGTGGAAGAAACGAGTTCTGTTCCACTACTGGACTCATGCACTTTAGAGTTTTTTTCTTCACCTTCAATTCCTCTAGTCAGCATGCTGATGTAGAGATGTTGCTATTGCAGGTTGAGTTGGAAGATCCAGTGGAAAATATTGGCGCTAAGCTTGTGAGGCAAGCAGCAGCAAAGACCAATGATTTGGCTGGTGATGGCACCACAACATCTGTTGTACTAGCACAAGGGCTGATTGCTGAGGGTGTGAAGGTATATGCGCTTTTAATTTTTTTGGGTCACTTTGTTTCAATCCAGGCCATAATTTCTTGCTGAAGATGCATGTTTTCCTGGCCTATGGAATGCTAATTTCTATCATCTGGATGGACTTGCAATGAGGCTAAATTCATTGGTGCATGCAGGTGGTCGCTGCAGGTGCTAATCCCATTCAGATCACAAGGGGCATTGACAAGACAGTGGCAGCTCTGGTCAAAGAGTTGAAATTGCTGTCAAAGGAGGTGAGGTGGCTCTTGTGGATAATGTCTCTCTTAGTTGCATCTTGTGGTGCTTTTAGTATTGTAGAGAAAGATGAGCCATTTTGTTGATTGCCAAGTTCCAAAGAGATAAAGAGGGAGAAAGTCATGGTTTTTTTCGCTTACAGGGGGAAGGTGGGTTTATCAGGTTGAGGAGAGTGAACTGGCAGATGTTGCAGCTGTAAGTGCTGGCAACAATGAGGAAGTAGGGCAGATGATTGCTGAGGCTATGCGCAAAGTGGGCCGCAAGGGTGTTGTCACATTGGAAGAAGGAAAGAGTGCTGAGAATAGCTTGTATGTAGTGGAGGGAATGCAGTTTGATCGTGGTTACATCTCACCATATTTTGTGACTGACCCAGAGAAGATGTCAGTCCAATATGACAATTGCAAGGTATACTGTTATTTTTACTGCTTGAAATTGCCCGGGGGGGGAGATTGATTTGCTTTAGAATGTACTTTAGCTTCTGTTTTTTTGTAAGACGCAAATGCAAGAACTTCCTGGTCTTACAGCAAACAAGGATAAGGTGGTTTGCTTTTGTAGTTTTGCTTGGTATGCTGTGTGGTGTGTATTTGTCATGTACTTCTCAATCCATCATCATTCAATTCCAATGTTAGGAATGGCTACTTACTAGCAATCAGCACACAATTGAGGGGGAAGGGTATATGGTGCTAAGGCTGATCATCTTTTTGCATGTTCCAGCTGCTGCTTGTTGATAAGAAGATCTCGACAGCTCGTGACATGATTGGAATTCTTGAGGATGCAATCCGTGGTGGGTACCCAATTCTAATTATTGCCGAGGACATTGAGCAAGAAGCCTTAGCTACTTTGGTGGTGAACAAGCTGCGGGGTGCTCTGAAGGTGGCAGCAATCAAGGCTCCAGGGTTTGGAGAACGGAAAAGCCAGTACTTGGATGATATTGCTATTCTAACTGGAGGTCAGCAGCTTTCCAGACTGTGTCTTGCTTAGACTGTGCTACATGCTGAGATTCAAGCTCTGTAAATTTCTTTGCATCAGAGATCTCACAGGGACAGACCGATATTCCATTCATAGTATCAAGAAAGAATCACATGACTTTTTGTTTTTTTGGGAAAGTAACATTGGTGTTGTTTGCATTTTGCAGGCACTGTTGTTAGAGATGAGATTGGTTTATCACTGGACAAGGTAGGCCAAGAAGTGCTTGGAACTGCTGCCAAAGTGGAACTTACTAAGGATTCCACAACAATTGTGGGAGATGGATCCACTCAGGATGCTGTGGCCAAGCGTGTTTCCCAAATTCGTAACTTGATAGAGGTAGAACCAATATTCCTTTTTTATTTTTATGTTTGCAGATGTACAATTCCTAGCAGTACCATGCTCTACATTTGACCTTTAGATATAGACCTTGGTGTTGTACCCATTCCTATTTCATCTTATGTTCTCAAGTGACTGTGAAATTTATTTGGTGGTGGGTCTCTGATGCTTTGGATTTGATTCTTTAGTCATGTCTCAAGTTTTCTAAATCTTTGACCTTCTGTAGTGATGTTAATGTGAAGTCCAATGCACAATAAGTGTGGATGCTATGTACATGCAGGTGGCAGAGCAAGATTATGAGAAGGAAAAGCTGAACGAGAGAATTGCAAAACTGTCTGGTGGTGTTGCCATCATCCAGGTCTCTGATGTTAGCAATTGCTTTGCTGGTCCAGAATTGTTGTTGTGGAATTTTCTCTCCTATCTCTAGATATGTCAGTGTGGAAGTTTTGTGTAATTTTTGGGCATCAACCTTAAAAGAACCCAAAAGAAAATAGTTGTTGATAGTTTTTTATGTTAAGGCCAGGGAACTGCCCAAAGCATGGTAATCAGTCCCTTCAGTGCCCATTTTTTCTAATTGCTCCTTGTTATCTCAGATGCATGGCTTATTCCAGTGGCCAATGCTTATTGAATTCTCACAAGCTTTGGCATTCACTCTGTAACAGATTGGAGCACAAACTGAAACAGAGCTGAAGGAGAAGAAGTTGCGGGTGGAAGATGCGCTGAACGCTACAAAGGTTGACTTGCTGTACATTTTCTCTTACTTGTCCACTGCCCATTTGTGACTGTATACCTTTTTTCTCATATCTGCTGCTATTGTTTGGCATGGAGCAGGCTGCTGTGGAGGAAGGCATTGTTGTGGGAGGAGGATGTGCACTCTTGAGACTTTCCAGCAAGGTTGATGCTATCAAGGACACACTTGAGAACTATGAGCAAAAGGTTTGTTATATTTTTTAGAGAAAATGTTTCCCCACCCTGCAACCAGTGAGGCTATAGGCAATAGATAAAGCATTGATTTTGAGCTCTTTCCCACAATCTTCCTCAAGGGGAATTCCTAATCAATCTGCAACTGATTATATTACGTTGTGTGCCAGGTTGGAGCTGACATTGTGAAGCGTGCATTGAGTTACCCCATGAAGTTGATAGCCAAGAATGCAGGTGTGAATGGCAGTGTGGTTGTGGAGAAGGTGGGCAATTTCATTTTCACAATCTTATTTGCATTTCAAATCCATTCTAATTTTATCAACAGTTGTGCATGTGAAGCATGATCTTGGTGCTATCCCTGTCTCTGTGTATGAGTTGCAACACAATTTTTAGGGTTTATGCTCAGCATGTCTCAGAGTACCAGTTTGAAGAAACAATTTTCTGCTGTAGGTTTCAGTGATGTTCTTAAAAATTCTGTCTCATATTTGATGCAGTGGTCATCATCATCAGCACTTCATATTGCTGAGACATGACAGTTCCAATGGTGTGATGCAGGTGCTTTCAAATGACAATCCCAGCTTTGGATACAATGCTGCTACAGGAGTATATGAAGATTTAATGGCTGCTGGCATCATTGACCCAACCAAGGTTTGTATGATTGATGTTTCATTTGCATTTTGTGGTTGCTAATCACTTCCAGAACTGTTAGCAAACTCAGTGTGGATCTCACAGCTTGTTCATTTTCTCATTGAATAACTGTCTGTTAGGTTGTAAGATAAACCTACAACATTTTTTGATTGTTACATTGTCTGATTCTGCAGGTTGTAAGGTGTTGTTTGGAGCATGCCAGCTCAGTGGCCAAGACATTCCTCACGTCTGATGTGGTGGTAGTGGATATCAAGGAGGAGGAGGGTGCTCCTGCAGGGTCCCCAATGGATAATTCAGGTACCTTCAAAGCCCAATTTGTTCCAGTAGCATAGGTGGTAATGCATTCAATTTTATTATGGTACCTTTTAGTGCACCTATTAACTAATAGGTATTGGCAAAGTACAGTGAATTTGTGAAGCAAGAAATTCTTGTGCCCATGGTGAGTGAGTAGATTGTGCCTTACAATGTGAAACTCCTTATCAACTTGCAGAACTAATGAGGGCTTAATGCGCTCATGATGATAAAAAAACTGAAACTCTTGTGCCCTTTCTACTGTGCAGGATATGGTTACTGATTTTGCGCTGGGGATTAGGTGTTATAGATTATACCAGCTTGTGTCCCTCGCTTCAAGATCCGGGAATTGTATTTTCATAGATTGAAAGTTCAGGGTGCTCTGCCATGCTAGGCAGGCATACATTGTCACCAGTCTTCAGTCTGGAGTTTCACTTGAGACTTAATTTTTGTAATGCATAGCATAAACAAAGGTGACAGGAGTTCAAGGTTTAAATAGGGACATTATTCATGCTGCAAGGACCTCATCTTCCTTGATGATCTTTTACTGGTGCAGTGCCATGGATTAATTGAGGTTGATATTAGGAACTGAAAGCTTTTCTTTGTGGGTCTCCACATTAGACCAACAGATAGTGGCTTTGATTTGTTTGTTGGGTTAATGAGTCCACCACCGACAAGGGTGTCCGATATTTTAAAAATCTTTTGTATAATCTGTTCCTTACCACACTACCTGCCTTTGTGCAGTGCTGCTCTTCCCTCTGGTACACAATCAAAACTACCCATCAAAGTACATGGGCTTGGGCTACACCCAACCAGTTTGCATTGGTTGAAATAGTGATCCAAATGTATTTGTATCCAATGGGTAAAAATATTGTATTCTATATCCTGACACTGAAAGAGACTTTGTTGTGGTTTTCATCTTCCTGAAAATGCTCCACATCCTCTGCTCTGACTTCTGGTGTACATACCAACAAGGTGACTGACTGACTGAAGGTACCACAAAACCATTAGGCTCTCCAACAACTCTGTATATAACCTGTTATGGAAAATACCTGCCTGACTTCTACTGCTGCTGCTACACTGTCATTACATCTTCTACTAATTTGAATCCATCATTTTCTGCACCTGAAGCTGTGGGACTTTGCAGAGCTTTTGCAAGATGTGTGCACTGTACATAACAAAGCAATACATGTCTGACAACAGGCTGAGACAAGTAAGGCTTTGTATTTCCTTAGACAACCCTGTAAATTTTGCAGCAATGTTGTGGTGGTGTTCTAGTTTGATATTGTAGTACAGTGTGTTCACTGTTGCTTTGTTTCTCTGTGTGAGATTTTCTTAAAAGCTAACAAACTATGCAAGTGCAAACCCTCTTCGTTTGATATTATTTTCAAGGTCTGATGACTCTTTCTTTATGTGTGAACATATGAAAATGGTGAAAGTTAGTTCAATTCTCTACTCAGAAATGGGGCGGGGGGAAAGTTGGGGGAGAGAGTGGCAGCATTGTATCTAATAATGAGAAGTACAGCCCTTTTGTTGCTTAGAATATTAAGTTCCTATTAAGTTCGTAGCCACTTCTTTTACTTCTGATTTTGTGGGAAATGAGTATATCAAAGATAATGCTGTTGGAGTCAAGACTCATGGCCATGGTTAGGGGTCTCAAGGCTCCTTCAACACAAGGTACGCGCTATATGTGTTGTACCCCTTTTAATGTGTGATAAAAAAAAGTATTAATCCAACTTATTGTTTCTGAACTCCACCCTGCAATGCCAAGTGAGAGTACACTTGCAACCATGTTACAGTCCACTGGGGAAAGTCAAAGGAAAAACTTAGTACTTGGTTTCAAATCCTGTTGATTATGTTACAAATATTGGCAATGTCTTAAGGATTGGCATTATCTTAAGGTGAAAAAGAGGAAAGGAAAATTTGATTGCTTTGTTACAGATGGTTAGGTTGCAAAAGGGTGGAAGTATTTAACCTTTTGCAGGAAGGCAATCCAACACCAACTAGATATGGTCAGTGCAGCTCTGGGCCATTGGTTTGTTCATTCTTCTTCATGGGTGTAAACAGATAGATTTCTGGCAAATTTATATGAACTTGGAAGATTTTGAGGGAGTACAATTTTATTATCACTTATATATCCTCACTAACTCCAAACACTTATAGGTCTGTGCATCTTTACTGTCATTCTCTGCGAGAGAGTGACAAGTGTGAGGTACTTAGCTTGTTGGGCAGCAGGTACAAATTATCGTTATCGATACTTCCAAACACTAAGCATATCTCTATGGTCTTTTGTTTTTCTTCATGGGTTTGTAACAGACACCCCCCCCCTCCTTTATCAGGATATGCTCTACTGCCAGGCTTTTATGATGTACATACTAATGCATTTTTTGACTACCTCGGAACGTTTCATTTGTGCAGAGGCGAATAGATCAGACACCAAATGGAGCCCATTGTAACCGGCGGGAGTGGTGGAAAAGGTAACTGTGAGAAAATGGTATTCAATATCATATGAATGGCCCTTTTACTACTATTTCAGAATGAAATTCCCTTAACATCATGATTTGAAGCTTTTGTCATGCTGCTCAAAATTTAAAAAGCAAACAATTTGTATTTTGAGAAAGGGAGAAGGGGAGAGGCCAGGGTGTGATGCAATTTGGATTGATGACACAGCTTCAAAGGCTCCTCCATCATCACATTTGTTTGAAAGTGATAAATGGCACAGGGGGTGCAATTTTCGTTTTACAAGTACCCGATTATTTCCTGACAAATTGTTTTTCATGGTGTGTGCTGATTGTGGGCAGCTACTGCTGTGTACAAAGTGTTCAGAAAAGTGCTTTCTTCTGTGTTGCTGAAAAATCCATGGCACGGTGAAAGAAAGGCGCACATGCAAAGCAACTTACTGTACATACTTTACATATGATGACCATTGACAACAAAAGGACTGTGTGAGGTACGTAAATGAACAAGCCATTGTGAGAGAAAGACAAGGTGCACTTGGGAGAAATATTGAAGTCTAATAATCTCTGAGTGAGTATGACTACTATAATATAACTGGGAATTGGTCCAGATATGTAGTAGTAGTTGTATGAGAATGTCATTGCCTCCATTCAGCTCTTGGTAAGAGGTACTTGGGTCTTTCTTCATCTCTTGTTTTGTGTTCTTAGACTCACTCACCCTTTTGGGGTACCGAGTTTTTTTATTGTGTCATTTTTTTAACTAGCTTTCTTGCCCTAACTTTTTTTGCCCTAACTTTTTTCTCTTCCATCTTCTTCTTCTTTTAGGGTGGGTTTGAAGATTTTTTATTTATTTTTTATTTTTTTGGGTAATTGAAAGAGTAACATTATTAGACTTAACTCTTTGAATAATAATAATTACTCCTTTGGTTAGCAAAACCAAGAGAGAGAGCACTCCCACACCCACTGTCATGTGCTTCATTTCCACTTACTTAGTGCCATTAACATAATCTGATAACTTGGGTGCCTAATTAATGACTGCAAAACTGTCAATTTGACAGGCTTAAAAGAACAGTCAAAGTGGCAGGCACTAATTAATTGACACTAATCCAAAACCAGAGTACAGTCAAAACTCCCTCTTCTAAGTGTTACTCCAGTCAGTGCTCTCAGTACTACTCACTAGTAAAAACTTTTCCAGTGCTGGCAGCAAAAAAAATTTTAATTTTAAAAAAAATAATAAATAATAAATATATATATAGGAAAAAAGCAATAATAAATACATAGTAAACAAAAAATTCTGGAGTAATAATGTTTGTAATAATCATAACATTTTTACATGTATTTTTGTAGCTCTACATAGATGGGTACTTGCTTATGCTTTTAATGAATTGGATTTGGGTTTTAAATTTGTAACAAATTTAGCGAGCGCTATATACCTAACAATTTTTGTTTTGAAACTTTTTAGTGAGTAGAAATTTTCTATCATTTGGAGCTAGTTCATGTTTTTCTTCTTCTTCTTTTTGCTTTTTTTTTTTCCCCCTTATAGATAGATACTTATGCCCAATGAATATTGAACTTGGGTTAAAGTTTTCATAAACTTAACACCATAACATTCCTCTTTGAATTTTTTTTGGGAATAAATTATTCTCATTATTTATGTAGAAATTAGTGTAGGTTTAAAAAAAAGAAAGTATTCATCCTTCTTTGCTTAAATTTTGGTATTAGTTTTTTTTTAATAAGCTTTGCACTATGACATTTTCTCTTTGGAATTTTCTTGGGAGTTGATTTTTTGAGTATTATATACTTTTAGTGTATGCTAAAACCCTAGGGTGGGCGGGGCATACCCCAAAGTTAGGGGTTTAGAGTAGGGTAGCACCCAAGGAGTGGGGAAAAAGTTCCAAAAGTAAGTACCCACACAAGGTAGAGGGGTCCTTACTTTCAAAAGTTCTTCACCTTGAAGCCATTAAAAAGCATAAAATATGACAATTTTTTTTATTAAAAAAATCACATGATACCCATAGGATATTTGCTAGGTATCAATTTTTTTTTATAAAAATGAAATGAGATGGGGCATTTTGGAAAACGAAACACCCATGCCAATGGGTGTTCCATTACACTTACAAGTAGGCACAATTGCCATCTATTATTGGGGGGGGGGGGGGTGTAAGATCCCTCATTTTTATTTATTTTTCTAGGAGGGAGAAATTCATGGATATAAGTTGCCCTCCAAAATACACTAATGAAATTTTCTCCAAGTGAATTAGGGTTTAGGGTTTAGGGTGTTATAACAGTTATGTGAGGAAAGGGGAGGGTGTGTGTGTGTGTTCAAATTTTGCAGCAATGTATGCAACTGCAGTCAAATCCAATGCCCAATGGGACCTGACTAACTTTCACTGGGAACAAACAAATTGTCATACAATCTGGCTGGCTGTTCAATCCTTGGCAGTGTGTGTGTGTGTGTGTGTGTGTGTGTGTGGAGGTATTAAAGCTCACCAACTTTGATCAACCAAAGTGTATTCAAAAGGTTGTTCTGGGGTGTTGGACAACCATTGGCTTTAGCTAAAGAAAGAAAGAAAGAAAATTTTGGGTCAGTCCTCTGGGGCGAGTGATGAAGTTTGTGTTTTTTGTTTTGGCTTCAGTCCTTCTTCTTGAGTTCAGTGCAAGAACATCATCCCCAACAAACAAAAACCATTAAGTCTTTAACTAGAGAAGAGAGAAGTTCAATTAAAAGTCGCACTTAGGCTAACGACTTCTCCAATCCTCTCAAGTTTCCTGGGGTTTCCTCCCCCACCCCCCCATCCCTCCTCTGCTGCTTCTTCTGCTGCTGCAACAAAGCAAGTCTTTTGCTGCCACACACCCTATCAGTATGTTTACTAATGGACTAGGTAACCGGCTTGAGACTGCCAGTTTACCAGGCAT
>Ga0209208_10010107_pt1 | contig 12305 bp, 2 predicted proteins | sample S1TSphfallax_3_FD_187694 | JGI IMG/M metagenome (GOLD analysis project Ga0209208, IMG submission 187694) | Host-associated microbial communities from peat moss isolated from Minnesota, USA - S1T2_Fd - Sphagnum fallax MG (SPAdes) (version 2) | ecosystem: Host-associated > Plants > Peat moss >...
AATTACTAGTCATTTAATGCATGATTCATTTGGCCTTATGGTCCATACAACTTGTACATAAGCATGAAAAGTCATGCAATCTTTCTCCGTTGTTTGCCCTTGAGTAGAACTCCATGTTAATTTTGTTTGTTTATAACAAAAAAAACTTTTAGTATGTGTGAAATTAATTTAGTGTAAGCTACTTGTAGGCTAACTACGTGAAATGGTGGGATCTTGTCAATTTATTGGGAGAGTGAAGTGATGTACTACTCTAACAAAGTAACACCATCATTTAATGATTAACATCATAATATTGGTGTTTATAGTTTGTCATTTCGTTGAATTTTTTTTTATTCATTTGCACTAGTGTAAGTGATTATCACGAAGAACATTGGATACTAGCTAGTTTTCAAGTTGGTTCTCTTACTAAAAACTAACAAACATCATATCATATGAAACTTGGACCAATAATCTTCCCATGGGTTCTCACTCAAATGATTATTTTGGCCTTTGAAAATTGGTTCCATGAACTAAAATTTTCAAAAAGTTGGGGTAAAAGTGTTTACTCGAGGCCAAATCTTGGGCAAGGGATCTATGTGTCTAAATAGTTAGAGTCTAGTGTTTAAATTGTTTGGTAAGGTTTATGTTTAATTTTTTTCATTAGGGTTTCCAAGGCTTAGAATTTAAAGTTTATTTTGGTAGCTAGGGTATGCAATGCAAAGGCTTATTAACAACACCTAATAGCCTTGCAATGACCATCATGCCAAACTACTACTTCCAATAGAATAAAAGGACCAAGTGAGAACTTGGCCCCAATTTTGCTGAAGTTATTTGTGATTCTTTTATTCACTCAAACTTTCTTGTCTTTTTATTTTAATTATATCACTTTTTGTTTTGGTGTTGCTTGCATTTGTTTTTTCTTTGCTTCATGTTTGCAAGTTCACGATGATTTTGTTTCACTCTTGATCATTTGTTCTTTCACTCTTGTTCCTTGTTCTTACTCTTGTTTTTTTGGTCATGATTCCTACTTTTATTTCTTTCACTTTTTGTTCTTGCTTTTAATTTTTCATTTTTGTTCATGATTTTGACTCCTTTGTTCTTCACTTTTGGCCCCTACTTTTTATTATTGTTTCCTTCTTAGGTACACTATAAGAAAATAAAGGGTTTTATAACTTGGCTTACAACTAAATTTTTAAGTTACACCAAACACTTGTAAACTTTGGTTTATTTTTATTGTGTGAATGCAATTGAACAAGTTACATTAGTCACATTAGATTCAATTTGTTGTATATGGAAGCATATGTTCATTGAAAAAATTGTAAATTTTGTGCAACTAGTTGCAACTATATTATAATTATAACTAGGGTTCCACATAGGTTTCCGCACAAAATACTCACAAATGAACATAGTGTTGACATGGCTTTTCATTCATCCATCAATGAACAAAATCTATCGAAGTCCATTGCAACTAACTTGCAACTAATGTACTACCAAATTACTTTTTGTGATTAATGGATTTTGGCAATGGTACCATATATGTTATATCTTGAATTAAATTAATGTAGTTTTAAATGCAACTTATCAATTTGTTGATAGAACTATTTTGCAATTAATGTCCATTTATGGATGGCATTATTTTGAATCTATTGGAATTGACAATGATAATTAAAATTGTGAAACACATCTATAAATTCATAGTAGTGACATACGAAATATGAATATTTTTCGAAGGTGCTCAAAAAGAAGTATTTTCAAGTATTTTTAAAAAAGCATTATAAAAATACAAAGGCTTGAAAATTGACCTTTGTATCAAGTATTTTCAAGTATTTTTTTAAAAGCCCAAAAAAACGTATAATACGCGTATGTTTGAATCGAATTGAGAGTATGTCACTACTATGTATAAATTCATTGCACAAACATCTTGTTCCAATTATATGGTTGTATGTATTAATATTCAATACAATAAAATAAAATATTAACATAAACATTTTTGGTCATCTATAGTTTTTTTCGACAATATATATGTATTTTTTTACATCTCCAATGTTAAGTTAAAACTTATTAAAATTATTATTGTTAAATATCATATCTAACATCTATTGTTATATAATGTTAAGAAGTCCACCTTGTTTCTATTCAAAATTTGGGTTATATTTTGTTAGCTAACAAATGTGAAATGATGTTTATACATCAATGTAAAAACATCAATGTAAAAATATAAAAAAACAATTTTGTCCATATTGTAAATCTAAGGAGGAGCCTTTTTCAACTATAATGCAAGTAACATACAATGTTATGCCATTAACTTATCATTGAAATGCAATTTAAGCAAACACATCATGACCACATCATATTTGTCCATTTCCCATCATTCTTGTTGGTTTAACATTTGTATACTTTTGTTGTCCCTATTTGAGCATCCATATTATGAAAATTGAGTAGATGTATCCTACAACTACATTTCAACTTATAGGCAATGTGTGCACATTATCATGTACACTTTAACTTCTCACCAAAATCCAACACAAACAACGCACATATCATAACCATAAAATGATTAAACTCCAAGCTTTACATTTACACACAATTATTTGAATTCAAAATAAGGTGTTAGAAGCAAAATTGGAATATGTTGCTTTTGAGTTTCCTCGCATATAAATGTAAATTTACCTTCATTTTCATTGTCTTAACATAAAAGCTTATTGAATTTGAATGCCTTGGGACAATTTGCATTATCAAAGTTCATGATCAATAATACTTTCTAGTTGTATAAACACCAACAATCTAACAACATAATATTCTTATGCACAAGAACAATGGACAATATTGTAAATGCACAAAATAGCATGGGTGTTGAACAAATATTTCTATTCACTACACTCCAACATTAGAAGCTTTTATAATTTTACACAATCATAAAAAATGAGACTTTGCATGTGTCAATAAATATTTAAAAAACAAGAAAAAATCTACTAAAAAAATGAAGAACAAATAATCACATGTGCTTTCATTCCATGTTATTTAAATGAAAATAAATTTTATTTTCTAACTTTATTGTTTCATTTTTTGAGTTAAAAGTCAAAAAAAACTTTAAAATGTTATGTACATGTATTTTAATTGCTTCACATGAAGCCAATAAGCTTAAATTTTAAAAGAACCTTCTCCTTATTCAACCTTTAAAAAACACTAAACACACATGCATGATAATTGTAGATGCAAGTCCTAGGATTTACTAAGATACAACCATGTATCACATATCATACTGTGTAAATTTCAAATTTGTGTGCATAATTGAGACTTAATTGAAATTTAATTATATTAAATAGGCTTTGAACCATAATTACATATTAGATGCATCATGTTGCTTACAATGACTTTCATGCAACTTGCAAATAAAGTCAAATGATGTTGACCAATACCATATAGTAGGCACGTGTTTCAATTGTAAATGAATAACATTTGTAACTACTTTGTAATTACAATGGAAATTATACAATTTCAAATGTGGCATTTTATATATAAAAGCATTATATTTCTATGAATAAGTTATAATGTAGTTGTACATTAGTTGCAAAAGACATATAATTGCATGGTAATTTGATCTTACTATAGACACAATTTCTCATAATGATTATCCAATTAGTTTTTCAAATTGCCAATTTGGTGTTACTTTATAATGTAATATTCAAGGTTCAAGGTGCTTGAAACCAAGTTAGTGATGGTGATTGGCAATGTATTAAGCTTCAATTAATGTCACAAACTAGATGTGGCATGACCCACATATTTGTGTTGCCATGGATATATAAAAACGTTGGGTGAATCAATTGGACTAGTAGATAGCAAATGGGAATTTTCAATTGTTTGAAAAACAAATGGAGTGTTTTACACATCCAAGCTTTTGGTTGTGGATGGTGTTAATTTAGACAACCTAGCAATAACATTTGCTTTAGTTGTTTTAACATATGTGGGATGTTTGGAATGCTAGGTTGGATTGTCCTTATCATCATAATTGTCAAACAATTCAACAATGAAAGGGTTTTGGTTTTTGTATGTTGCAATGCCAAGTTTCCGTTCCTTTCATCGTCCAAGGTGTCCCCACTTGCATTCATTCCTCCCCACATACATGTGACCAACAATCAATATTTGATCATTTTGATTATTGATAGTTTAGTGGCCTTCACAACCTTGTACCAATTTTCCCATTTTTGCACCATCTTGAAATTTTGAAATTAAAATTAGATGAAAATTTAAGCCTTTGTGGCATCATGTCACAAGAACAAGTGCTAATATTAAAACCACCAAAAAATGATGAACGCTAAGTGTTGTGGTTCAAATTCAAGATAAAAATAGGTAAAAACTAAATATTTCCTTATATATCAAGTTGTTAAAGGCACATGAGTCATGAACCTTGGTATCTATTGATTTACCCTCAAATTTAAAATAATCAAAATAATTATGTTAAACCTTATCAAATGGCAAAAGATTTCCTTGGTGATCTTCAATTTTTTTTTTAAATGATCCATTTGGAATGGGGCTAATTAAGGCCTTGAACAATTCTTCTCAACCCCAAAAAACAACTTTTGAAGGTATTCAACATTACCATGTCACCCCATTGATTTGGTGCAGGCCTAACATCAAGGCCAATGTCTTGACCTTTCATTGTCCTCCCCAACATTTTTTGAAGTAAGCTTAATATTAGTTTAACTACTTTACATACTTGGGCATTACCCTAGTGTGGCCCTATGGTTAGCTCAATTAGCTCTTTAATGTTAACCTAACACGGGCTTAATGTTAACCTAGATTCCTAACATTACATTGGCATGGGCCCAATGTTAACTTGAATTTTCAACATTACCTTGACATTACCCTAATGTGAACCCAACATTCTTTGCTAGGCTTGGCCATCCCCAATCAATGTACTTTTTAAAACAACTTCAAATTTCAACACATGTTTGTCAAATAATTAATTGAAATTGAAATTTTCATGTTGAAAAATAAGATATTCCAAATTTCAATAGATTTTTTTTTTCACAAAAAGAATTTTTTTGAAATATTTTTAGATTATTTTCTTTAAATGATTAACACCCATGGATGATGGAGTTGTAAATATAAAAAAATTAAAGGGACAACATGTGAAGTGTTAAGTGAAAAACCAATTTGAAAAAATACAAAAGAAATTCAATGTTGTTCAATGATCTCTCCTAATTTGAAGCTTTAGTGGATTCATTGAAGAGTAAATAGTTATATGACTAAAATTTAAAAATAGACCATTTGAATTTTGAATTATAACTTTGGCATCATAGTTAAGGCATGAGAATGAACTACCAAAGTTTTTTTGTAAATCCTTCCATCGTCAATAATGAAGTCTTGGATAGTTGAGGAATTGGTGGGTCATGAAACTATAGTTAGGCATTGAACATTACAAGACATGGTAATTTTTAGGCCATGAAGAACATTTGTGATTTCAAATTGTGATTTTAAATTTTTTTCACCAAAGAACCTTTAGATGTAGAAAGTTTGATTTGATGTTAGAATGTAATCACAAAATATTTAAGTGTCAATTCATTTTTGCATGGCTTTGAAACTAAATAGTAAAATTCTAAAGTTAAAGGGGCTTGTAAAGACATTTCCACCACTAATTGTTAATGAAGTGTTTAGTATCGAAGTTGTGAACCTTTTTAGTTATAAGCATCAGATGGCTATTGTGGGATAATTACACCACCTACCTAATGTTAGTATTGCATGGTTGAATTCAAAAAGAAAACCTAAGGAATTTGGTTTTGTGGGGATTGGACCTTGAATTAAAAGACCTTGCCAATTGCAATAGAAGTCTTTTACTTAAACAAACACATAAAAATTGAACTAGTTACTTTAAACTTATAAATTATGATTTAGAATCCATATGAATTGTGAACATAAAAAAATTATAACTAGTTTACCTAATTTTTAAAATGAATAAAATGGAACCCTGTTATGAAGTGTAAGACTTGAACCCAAGTGTTCCTAACTTCCATGAACTATATATAAAACAATTTGCAACTACCAATGCCCACTAAATGTTTTAACTTTCCATGTGATTTAATGGGATTCAAGATGAACAATTTGTAAATATTTTCTTTATGAATGAAATAATACTTAACTAAGGTCTAAATTATGTCATATTGTTGGTCTTTATGTGTGGCCTTGTTTTGTGTGGGAGGTTCTACCACCATTTTTGCATTGCCAAAAGTTTATTGCAATTTCGAAATTCAAAAAGGCATTTCTAAATAACATCCAAGAAAGGGCCATATGCAATGGATAGGAAATTGAATATTTCCATTCTTGAATGCTTTTAGCAAACACCTTTTTATTTCCACGCATTACAACAAGTTCCCTAGTAATGTAAAAAGGATGGTATAATCCAACCCACACAAACTTAGATCACATATAAAAACCAACATCATGACATAATTTAGAAATTAATTAAATACATTATTCATAATGCACTAATAAAAATCCCCCCTTTTTTAACCAAAAGTTTTCAACTACATGACATTTGCAACTATGTTTCAACTAGAATTTTAAAAAATTTAAGTAAAATTATGGCAATTAATTAAGTTGATTTGTTTACTATATTGCTATATAATTAAAAGCATTTTTCAACTATGTGGTCATTTGCCAAATATTCTCAGCATCAACAATGTCTCCAAGTTTAACTTCCAACTATGATGGTAAACAATGTGAAGCATGTTTCAACCAAAGGGTCATTTTTGAAATATTCTTGGCATCTAAGGTTCTTTGGTTGGCACACAATCAAGACTTGACTAATGTTCAACTATTTTGGATGATAAAATGTATTAGAGGATGGATGAAATATAGTCTTGTTTGTAACTATCTTTTTCAACTAGGTTAAACAACTGATAGGCAACTTTAATTTTATACATGTAATATTGTAATACTTATTTAAAATTATGATAACATTAAATTACATGTAAATTTTATTTGTAAAAATGAATGGTTTTTTTTGTGCATATAAATATTAAAATTTAATTTCAAAATAAAGTTTAATTTAAAAAATATTATATGTTAATACTAATGTTTATGTTTAAGACACATGTAATTTATTATTTCTTTGTAGATCATTACAACTTATCAAGTAATGATATATAATTAATAATTTTGTGCAACTATAATGTTTATTCATTTTCATACATATGATATCTTAATATTTGTTTAAAATTATGATAAATTTTCTTTAAACACTAATGTGCCTTATGTCATTGGTCTAAGTTTGAATGTATTCAATTGAATTTTCCTTCCAAATGCCTTTTTTGCAATTTGTTTGAATTTCCAACAACAATACATCCCCACCAAAAATTCAATAATATTGTTCACATTTTAGGTCTCAAAATTACAAAATCAACTTTATTAAATCAAGTTTGGCGAGGGCTTTCCAACAATACCAAGAACACCCCCAAATTCCAATATAGTTTTGAATCTTGGTTTTTTTAAAAATCAATGAAAAAATGGTTCAATAATCAATAGATTCCATATTATAGCTCCACCAAACATTTCTAAACCAAATTGTTGCACCCTTATTCATTGAAAACTTTTTGATGATAAGTTCCATAACATAACCTAAGACACCATGGTTTGGGATATATCATTATGACAAAACAAAAAAATATATTTTCCTAATTCATGGATAGATAATGTAACATGTGTTGTTGGCCCCAAATGTGAACATACTCAACTCATTTTCCCTTCTAAACCCAATTTGTTGTGATTTTTTTGAATTTTCAATAACAAAATTCATTCAAAATTCAATATATTCCACTTTAAGTATGAAAACTGTGAAATAAATTTTATTAAATCTAACTTAGTGACTACTTTCCAACAACACCAAATACACTTTTGGATTTGAGTAAGATTTCTATTTATGATTTTATTCATGTTTATTAAGAAGATGGTTCAATAATCAATAACCTTTGCATTGTAGTTCCAAAAACTTTCAACCCAAGTGCATGCACCCATATTCATTGCTAGGTTTTCAAAGATACCAATGGTATTATATGAAACAATTTGGTTTGGGAAATTTCAGCATGGTAGAATAAAACATGAACACTTATCTACCTTCATTAATAAATTAAATTGTGTGTAAATTTTCTTTGTATAAAATGAATGGTTATGTATGATGCAAAAAAATTTGTGCACACAAATAATAAAATTTGATTGAAGGAAATTTAAGGAAATTTTGAAATATAAATTTGTAATAATGTGCATGTTCAATACACCTAATCATTATTTATATGTGAATTGGATTTTAGTTTACAACATTTCAAATAATGATACATAATTTATATTTTTGTGGAACTCTAGTGTTTATTATTTTTTATAGACCTAATGTTTCAACGTTTGATTTAAATTGCAATAAAAATTCGTTAAACACTAAAATACATGTAAATTCTATTTGTGCAAATGAATGTTTATGTATGATGCAATTTTCTTTTGTGCATATAAATATTAAAATTTAATTTCAAAATAAAATTGAAAGAAATTTTGAAATACAAGTTTGTAATAATGTAAATTCAATATATGTAATTTATTATTATTTTAAAAATCAAATGTTAATTTACAATAAATCAAGTAATGATACATGATTCATAATTTTGTGGAACTTCAATGTTTATTTGTTTTTACATGTATGATGTCTTAATATATTTTTAAAATTACAATAAACATTCATTAATTACTAAGGTACACATAAATGTTTTTTGTATACATCAATGATAACATGTATGATGAATATTTTTGTGCATATAAAGATTACATTTTAATTTGAAAATAAAATTTAAAGAAATTCTGAAATATAAATCAACTTAATAATGTATATGTTCAATACATGCATAATTTATTATTCCTATGTAAATTCAATTTTAGTTTACAACATATCAAATAATGATATTTAATTAATTTTTTTTGGAATATGTTCAATACATGTGTAGTTTATTATTTCCATGTAGATTCAATTTTAGTTTAGAACATATCATGTATGATACATAATTAATATTTTCTAGAATTCTAATTTTAATTTTAATTTTCGCTATTAGTTCCAATTTTTTTTCATTTATTATATTTATGATTAGACTATAATAATTTTTAGAATAATTAGTAAAGCTAAGAATAAATTATCATATAATTTAAATTTTATTTTTATCTAACATTAATATAATATAAAATATTCTTCCTTACTTAATATTTATTATACTAGGTTATTTAATAGTTCTAACAAATTAGATAGAAATACGAATAAAAATAATAGTTAAATAACTAACCCAATTGAACTACTAACTACAATATTATGATTAATGTTGTTGTTGTAATTGTAGTCAATTATTAATTATCACAACATTAAAATAATTACCGTACTTAGAATATCATCTAAATTTTATTTTTGAATATTTCTATTTGAATTTTATGAAATGTTAATAAAATTTTATAATAAATTTGTAATTAAAAAAATTAAGTGATAATTAATTAATTAGTAGATAAATAAATTTAATTGCTGATTTAAAATAATAATAATCACCATATTATTTAATAAATGATGATAATATGTTTAATTGTTTAATTATACAACTATACAATTAAAAATAGTTGACGAATAATTATTTTAAGTAATTAAAGTAAGTAGTTAGACCTAGGCTAGGTAGATTATTAGTTTAAATCTAGGTCTAATTAAGCTTATACTAGCTTGTACAACTAAATTACAACTATTTGATTTGCAACTAGGTTGCAACTAGGTTACAACTAGGGTAGACACCAAATAGTACTTTATCATCGAACACTTTCAAGTTTTCCTTCATTTCAAAACCAAATTGAATGTTTTTCATGTCATTGGAAGTGCAAAATAGAAAGTTACTAATGTTCTTTAAACTTCAAAAACAAAGGAACAAAGCAAAAAACACATGAAGAGAAAAAGTGATATTTTGCCCCAAATTTTGTCTTTAGACCCCCTTTATTTCTAGCAACTATATCTTGCTCCTTTCTCATTCATTTTGAATAATTTCAATGGCTACAAATGCACAATTTCAAAATCTATAAACTTGTTTGAAATGAAAAGTCACAAATAAATAAAAATAGTTGAAGAGTTTAAACTTCAAAATCATATTGAACACTTATGAAAAAATTCAAAATACAACCCCCTTCACTTTGAAAGGTCATATCTTGCTCATTTTCCATTAGATTGTAACATTTTTTACAAATTTGGATACACCAAGCGGAAGAATATAAAATTGTTTAAAGTTTTTTTAAAAACAGACCATGGATAAGAAAGTTATAATGATCCAATATTGTAAAATGTTTGGTGATAGGTGCGTCTACCTTACATTACAACTAAAATCTTTATCCCATATTGTTTGGTTTCCATTCCATGAATTCAAACTATATAAAAAGTGCAGTAGGATTGTTGGAGAACACAATAAACATGAAAATGTAATAGCCATTTGGGATGGACCAATCTTAAAGGTTCAACCTTAAAGGCTAAACCAAAATTAAATAGGATTTCATTTATTAATTTCCATGTGGTTTAGGTCTAGGCCTCACATAAGTGCCTAGATATATCCTTAACTTAAGCATAAATTAAATGGCCTATGTTTAGGTTTAATTTAGGTGCCTAGGTTTAGACTTAACCTATGCTTAAGCATTATGTGGCCTAACATATTGATGTGGATGTGCCATGTGTCATTTGACCCCACATTTTATGAATGTGCCACATGTCACCAAACCACTAGCCAAATGTTCGATTTACATAGTTGCAACCTAGTTGACATTATAATTATATTTTTGGTAGATGTCATGTTTAGTTAACAGATGAAGTTCATCCATTAGTTGAATGCAGTTGACAACATCCCTTTATTATATTAGTAGAACAATTTTCAATTAAATTGGCAAATAATGGCTACTACTATGGTGTTGACACGTGGCATAAACTTTCAATTATAATTTCACTTTCAACTTGTACTTTTCGACATTATTGGTTAGTGGTTGCAAAAAATAAATTGCAATTATATGTGTAATTTTCAACTTGGTTGTAGTTGAACAGTAGTTGCAAAAGGGGGGGTTTTCTACTAATGATGAAAACATTTATACATTTGTGTTAATAGAAGGAATATGAAGTCATAAACACTTGAACTTTCCATGTAACCTAATGTAAGGTGTACATTTACACAACTTGGAAACACCTCCAACCATTGTAGACTAATGAAATGGAAACATTATAACAATAATTCATCCCAACACATTTAAGATGTGATAAATGTGAAAAAAATGGATTTTGGATTATTTGTTATGCATAGATATTAGGCTTATTAATTCATTTATTTGTAATCTTTAAACAATAATGTACACCTAAATCTAACTAGGTGAAATGGGAACTTTCATATTCATCACCAGATGCACCAACTAAAACCAATGTCATCATAGTTCTCTTGTTTTAGGTGAAAATGAATGAACAAACTAATATTGGTGTTGTATTATGATTTTTTACATACTAATTTTGTTCAAAACCATTTGGCTTGTACCAAAATCAATATTCTATCTAATGGAATTTGGTTTTGAGTTATCAATTCACACTATGAGAAATTGCATTCATCGAAACCACATTACTTTACAACTAAAATTCCAAAAAAAATTCATATACAATTGTTATGCAAATATCTCTTGGGTATTATAACTATTGTGCAACTATCCCTTTAGAAATATAGTGCATTAATAAATAAATTGCCACATCAAAAAATTAGTTAGTTGTATTATACTTGCAAATGAGTTGAAAATGGGTTTTTTATACGATAATTTATACACATTGTAGATACATATGTAATCAACCATGTTTGATTTTTTCAAGAGTTGCATTGTAGTTACATGTGACAACTACTTTAAAATTATTATAAATGTGTCACTAAAACAATGATTATGTTGTAACTAATGTATAATGTACATACAACAATCATGCCACATGTCCACATTTCCACCACCCATTATGGGATACATTTACAATTAGTTTTCGATTATGATTCCCATTGATATAATTAATATGTCCACTAGTGCACCACTACTAAAGTAATATTGTTCAATTATGTTATGACTATAATATGATTATTTGTAACTTAATAAGGATACATATTCATCAATTATTTATATCTTCATCATATGTGTTTCATTTTGAGTGATTTAAAATGTTATGGGAGTGTTACCTCAAGTTTTAGAATTCATCTTTGAAATGTAAAGGAAAATGAATAAGGAGAAAATAACAAAGAAGAAAAATAAACTTTCCAACTTACAAAACA
>Ga0209208_10010108_pt1 | contig 12305 bp, 4 predicted proteins | sample S1TSphfallax_3_FD_187694 | JGI IMG/M metagenome (GOLD analysis project Ga0209208, IMG submission 187694) | Host-associated microbial communities from peat moss isolated from Minnesota, USA - S1T2_Fd - Sphagnum fallax MG (SPAdes) (version 2) | ecosystem: Host-associated > Plants > Peat moss >...
CCCCCCCCACAGCCAGTACTAACCAGAAACCAGAACTAATTTTTCACTCAAGTATGCTAAAAATGTTACAACCTAAAATAAGATTAATGGTCACTTTAGATGAGAGTCCAAGGTCCAGGGTCCAATGAAATAGAGCAATCCTACTAGCTAAGAATCCCAGATTGGACCCACGGCCTTTAGAGGAGGGGCCTAGACCAAAAAGTGGCAAATCTAGGCAAAAGCTACATGGCACCTTTTTTGGAGGGAAAATCAATTGGTTCAGACCAACAAAAACAAAAGAGCATCAAGGAAAGCTCATGATTTGGAGAACCAAGATGCAAGCTAGCCTGGTCCAAGGCTTGGTCCAACTCAAGGATTCAATTTGCTCCAAATTTCCCCAAACCCCCATCTCATCTGAAGTGAGCATTCCATCACAAAACCAGTTTTGATGAGTTTGTAGGTCATAGTTGGCCTTCACCCATTGTAGGTAGGGCCATTGTGACCAATTGCAATCACAAGATATTAAGGCTCATTAAATTCCATACAAGCTTTTCACCAAGCGGTGGTGGTTGTGGTGGTCATGGTGTTGTGGTGATTTGTTTTGTGTTTCTTTATCGGCCCATTGCAAGCAACAATGAGCTTCTATCAAGTGGTAGTAGCACTTCTCCAAGCACTTCAAAGTTTGGAATGTTTGTTTTGTGGGTCGTTATTTTGTTGTGGTGATTATGTGACTCGCACCTTTCCAACACTTTTCGAAGCTTTCCACATTGTTTGTGAGTTTTATGGGTTGGGGTTTTGTTATTGTTCTTATTCTTTGTCCAAGAAAGATGAAATTCCACCAAGCAAACTAAATTGTAGAAAAATCTTGCTCATTCTTTTTGGAGTGATTCTAATTTGTGTTTGTAAAAATCATTCTTGCAAGAAGGAATTGTTGTGATTGTCAATTGATTTTTTTTCTCTTCTAATTTACAACACAAAAATCAGTCTTCAACTCCTTTGAATTTATTTGATATAAATCAAGATTTCAATCAACCATGTACATGTATTTTAAGAAGAAAGCAATGAAAAGAGGAACAACACAAGAATGCTCACATCTACTTTAATTTTTCAGTGTCATATTTCTTTTCATTTGATTCCCTTTGGGAAGAAGTGTAGTTTATTGCAAAAGCAATACACAAACACCTCCAGTTTAGACCATTAATGGGGCCTTTAGAAGGTTGGTCTTTAAACTTATATATATAACACAATAACACGCTACCAAAAATTCAATTTTGCCAAGCCATTGCAAAGCTTGAATCAACTAGGTTATGTTACCCAAACATTCTCCTATCACGGGTTTTAATACATGGATTCAAATTTTAATAGTACATGGAAGTTCTTAATAAAAAAAATCAAGTTTTTTCAAGCTTCATCCTTATTAGATTGGAACAGAAGGGAGATGTGGTGGACCATTGTCACTAAAAAGAATGGAAAACAAATGGCTCCAAATGCAAAGCCTAATTGTCATAATCCGAATTTCTAGAATTGCATAAACAAGGAACAAGTAATATCATGACAATGTCAATCCTATAGTGTCTAGATACTTGTTGCCTACCAAAAAAATCTAAGCTATAGGTCATCAAGGATCAACACTCTTGAATTTCATTCTCATTGAGCCCATTACTCATCTTTGTGACAATTTTAGTAGTTACAAAACTCATCCCCAACTCATATGAAATTATTTTCCATAGAGGCAAAATGGAACACATCCCCATACACAATAACTTAAAAACTTGGACACAATGTGTAGTTCAACACATGTTAATACCCCACACAACCTAAAATTCCCAATTCACGTGACATTTGCTCCCACATAGGTAAGATGAAAGATAACCTCACACACAATAATTGAAGAAGTTGGACAAAGAAGAAACAATGTGTCAAACAAGTCATCAACAAAATTTCCCATGACACACTAAATTTCTCTATAAAACAAAAAAACAAATTTGGAATTTCCAATGTGGTGGGTATTTTATCCCCAAATAACATGACCAACCCATCTCCCACAAAAATTTTAAGTCCCCCAAACATATCACAAGTTAAATTGCCACTTTGACCACTCCTAAAATCCCTAGGGTTTTTCATCATTTCCTTAATTATAACCCCAAAAGTTTGATTCTAAACTTACATTCCTTCCTCTAAAATTCATGGCACAACTAAAATGCATAACTTTAAAAAGAAGGATAGTTCATGGTAAAAGGGCATTCTTCCCCAATCCACACAATGCAAAAAATTTACACTATAATTTCTACCAACATGTGATGCCAAATAAACTACAATTTTATAATAAAAAAACCATAAGAAGGAACTTAACTCTACATCTCTTTTTAACATTCATGGAATTCCTTCGACTATTGTTTGCTTCATGCACTCCATAACTTGCATCCTCTAAACCAAAACGCAAAAATTGTTCACACGCACTAAAAATGAAGAATAACTAAACAATTCCAAACATCAAACATTATCAAAACTAGAAATCACTATAACCATGTTGTCCCACATAATCGACAAGAAACCCCAAAAAAAAATGCAAAGAAAAATTGTCCACAAATGCCTTTCCTCCCAACACCAGCAACTATTGAAAGTTTGTCACTCTTCGGCTTCCAATAGTTGATGTGATATGTTTCCATCCATTAAGGTTTCATCACCTTAATTTTGTGTCACACCACTTCATTTAGAGCAATGAGGTTTGGATTTCGATAAATAAAGCGACCCATTTATATTTTAAATGCCTTCATAAATCCAAATAGTCTTTATGCCATGAATGTCTTATCCACCTACCTTTGATGAAGTAAGTTCCATGTATGGATTCAAATTTGAAGGACATATGTGGGTTGGATTAGTTCAACACATTATAATTAACTAGCCTTAAATTGGTCAAGCAAAATAAAATGTTGCTAGTGAATGAAAATGGGTTGGTTATTATCAAAAATCTAATCATAATTCTCCATTGTGGGTTGTCAAGGCTAACTTTAAATTCAAACTTTCTTTATCATCTCAAGCAAAATTTGATCAAATCCTATAGTCAACAAGAAATTATTTTCTTGAAGTTTAATCACAAGTTCTTTCAATCATTCCAAATTTGAATGGGAGAAATGTTTTTACTCCACAACCAAAGTTAGAATCTAACAAATCCATAAAGGTGTTGAGTTAATGATATTATTATTATTTTCCTATTTAGTCTCACAATTAAACTCAACTTTGATTCCTAGAAATGGGAGGATAACATTGTGTTACTCAAGTACTTGGCTTCTTTAGATAGGAAACTATTAACTGAAGAGTTTAAATTCTTTATTAACTTTTAAACTTGAAATAGAAAAATCACTTCCCTCAAGGTCTTTGGTTGGGTTTTAGGTTTTGTTTACACAAAATCTTTTTATGTCACATCCCAAATGCCAAAATAACCAATGAAGAAAATGGAACACATCCCAAAATTGATAATTTTAAAATTTGGACACATCCATGAACACTTGATAAAAAATTTATGACAAATGCCAAAACCCAAATTAATTTTTATCATTTGTGGATGACCAAAAAAAAAACTAACAATATAATATCATACCTACAAGGTTGTTTTGGAACCATACCATTAGTTAATATATTAAAATGGTGTTGTGTTACTTCCAAGTTTGAAAGAAGGCCCATTCTTTCCTAAGGTTCACATTGTAACTATCCAAACCATGAATAGCACAAGAGTTGGGGCACATAGAAGTTGGGGTGCATAAGAACAATGAGACACATGAGTTACAAGCTAGTGCATAGTACATACCATCATGACTTTATGAGACTCTAACTATTGTGTGAGTATTTGATTATTATTATGCTTGTGATATTAAGAATCATGTGAAGTTGTTGTTTTCAAAATTAGGTTGGCAATAACTAGGGATGTAAAAAGGGAACAAGAGAGGTGCTAATCGTACTTACATTATCCCCAACAATAAACATTACACATGGGCTTTGACCTTTGTGAAGTTGTATGTACATAGGTTATGGGTTTGTATTATTTTTTAATTACTACCTTACATTTTAAATTGGATTTTTTTTTCCTACATGTGTTATGCATAGATGTCATATTTCCATCAATCTAGTGTTGCAAGGCATAAAAGGGATATTTAACAACTTATAAATACAATAATTACAATGTTCAAAATATCCTTTTTTTTATAGAATATTGGAATAGGTTATGTTCAATAATCAATCGTTGAACTAGTTCTAAGCCATTTAATTCTAAAAAGGAGGGATTTGTTAATGTAACTAATATTACAAAAGAAACATGACATATTTCAAGAATTTGTGTACCAATTGCTATGTATTTGAATCAAATGTTTTGCAAACATGTCCCATATATTTTTACACAACCCATAATTTAAAAAATTCAAACAAGGACATCTTATGAACTTGAATTTTTTGGGGCAAATTTCTAAAAACCAAAGTAGGTGCTTATGTGAAAACCACACTAGTTGGATGGTCTCAAGTGTAGCAAAAAATAGAATGCAAAAAAATAGAATGTTTTAATTTGGTCATTTTGGCATCAAGTTGTGTTGGTGAACTATTGGAGGGTCCAAATAAGTCAACTTCTACATAAGGATTGTCCATTTGTGGAATTAAAATTAAAAAGCATAATTGCACTTATTATTGAACTATAGCCAAGCCCAACAAGCTTGGCACTTGGCAATCAACATTATAAACAAATTACAAGCAAGACCAAGCAAACAAGGCCTATGGAGGAACTTGAAATGGGAGCAATGCATATATAGTCATAAAGTCACAAGCTTATTGGGTGGTTCAAGAAATTTCATTTCATTTGGCATTTCCTTCGAGGGATTGTCCTATGGACTATTATATGAATAAAACTAAATGGGTACATTCAAGCTATAAAGAGCAAATGGATGTGTAACCAATGTTTGGGTTTTCATGTTTTAGTGTTAAAAATTACATTAATGTAATATATATTTTTAATGTGTTTACATGACATTGTTTCAAATATATTGTGGAAACATGTTGAATGATTTTGAATGAATATAATAAGGATATAATATTCGAAAGCATTCCTAAAATATTATAACTATGTTTTTCACTATTTAATGGACCCTTAAATGATTCCTAAATGATTTGAAAATGAAATTTATTTGAAGAAATTTTTTAAACAAAATTTTACATAATAATATAGTGCAACATATTTTTTAATCATAAGGAATTTTTAATGATTTTTTTCAGTTTACAAATGTAATATTTTAAAGATATTTTGAAAATATGTTAAGAGTAAATAGTCATTAATGGTGCATCATTGGCTCCCATTAGAATGAATATACCCAAATGATTTAGTGTTTAATCAACATGCATGGCATGTTCACAAAGTAGAAATTTTTGATGGAATCATGTGCTTAATTATGGTATGTTAATTTGGTAAAAAGTTCTCAAATTTATTTATCAAGTGCCTTGTCGTGAAATCAAATTTTGATCAGCTTTGGGGTTTTAGGTTTGGTATTTTCACTCGTAAGGGTACACAAGTTTTTTTGAACTTTTAGTGTAGGGTAAAGCCCGAGGGTGAGGGTTTTACACAACTTAAGAGCATATGCACATTTTTTTCCACTATTTTTCCTTACTAATAGTTAAAATTAAATTGAAGCAATGGTCAAAATTGTGCAAAATGGTAAAAATGGAAAAATGCACATAAAAATGTGCAAAAACACACACACACACACACACACACAATAATTCAAAACCATTATATTCATAATTAAAACACTAAAAAGAATATGGAATATGAATAATACTTAAAACAAGAACCATCGTCAAAAGTTTTGATCAAAAGACTTTTGCAAATCCAATAGTCAAAAAGTCATTAGAATGCTTATCTAATATATAATAGTTAATTGTAGCAATGAAAAAATGGGATTACCACCTTATTGATGGAAATTGAAACAACATCAAAATTAAAGCTATAAAAACAAACAAAAGGTAATTAGTGAAACAAATCCAAAGAAATTGAATAGTGATTTGAAATCAAAGAAAAAAAAGAAGAATTTCAATATATTACTTATTACATTTCTAGAAAGAAAATTGATTAGCACGATAATTTTCATAATTCATGGTGCCATGGAGTTGGGGAAAGTTGATGACATGGATTTCTCATTGCATGTCAATTAATTTGGTGAATTCTTGAGGTATGATTTATCCCCTTTCCATTTTATTTTTCTTGTGTTATTTGTTACTTTCTTTGCTTTGCAATGCAAGCTACCTTGTGTTGTTTGGTACATTGTTGTTGATTTCTATTTGAATGTCTATATGTTTATAGGTATTCACAAGGTTCCAATAAAAATTGGAGGTTTACAATTGATCATTGTTCCTCTATTCATTATTGCTCAACAATCAATTATTATATCTAGATGCGGTGGAATGTCTAAAACATTAATGCAACACATATTTAAGTGATTAAATTTTTTTCTTCTTCCTTTTTTAATTATTTTTTTACTTCAAAAAATAAAGATTAGTTAATGAAAAGAATGATTCATGAGAACCAACATTGGAAAAACACTATGCATTTTCTTAACAAGTGACTAACTGAAGATATCCTTAGGCCAATAAGCAAAAAATATAACCAATAGAACTAGGAAAAAGGTTACAATCATTCACATGGATGACATTCTTGTTCCTATCAAACATGGTATGAAAATTTCTAGCCATAAGGACCTTAAAAAGTTATTCAAAGTAAACAAATGTTGTGTTTGTCTTTTTTGAGTGCTTCTCTTTTTCAAAATGTTGTACATGTTGTTATGTTGGATTTAGGTTTGTTGTGTTTTTGTAGATATGACATAACTAACAATGGCATTATAAACATGACAATGTAGTGAACAATATCTAATGAATTACAAGGTGATCATCAACCACTTACCTTTGAGGAAACTCTTGTTCAAGAGTAGCATACATCCAAGAAGTTGAAGGTTTGTTGTTTTTTGGCTTTACATTAAAAAACATCTCATTTTTTTCTAGTTTTGATTTGATTTGATTTTTTCCCTCCTTACTTTTGCTTGTATGGTTTATTTTTCTTTTCTTGATGCAATTTGCCAATGCATTTTGTGCACTCACAACGAGCGTTGAACATCCTAAAAACAACAAGGAGAAATTAGAATATCATTTTTACATATCTTGACTTGTAACGACAATATGTGATGGGAATGCCACTACCTTACCTAAGGTTAGTTTCGTCATTAAATGATCTTCGAAATAGTGAAATGAAAATTTTGGAAAATATGAAGTTAACATGTTCAAAGTCATCATAATTATCATAGGCTACACTGTAAATAATTTCATTATTCATATCACAATAGTATAAGAGATGATGGAAAAAATTATATATAATTTCAAAATTAAAAACTGAATTCATTTTTTGAAAAATATATATATACTTGTTGTCAATGTGGAAACTAACCCTAGGCTACAGTATTATGGCCACACAAAATGTAAGAAGTAGTCTCACCATTCCAATTTTTGATTCCTACGATGACATTAACTTGAGAAATGTGATTTTTATGTATGAAAGACAACCTTCAATTCTCACCAATCTGGGTGGTCATCAATTTCACAATTTGACAAATTGTAGTATAACCTTTTCTATTTCAAATCCTTATGTAGTTGCAACTTTGTTACATAGTATGCAAGGCACATTTAGCCTGTGACTCATTTTGAGAACATGAAGATTGTGATGCTGTGTAGTTTAGTTTGCATTGACATTGATTTTAGAGACATTGAATTTACATAGTTTCATAGACATTGGTATTACGTACATCATTTGTGGAAACATTGTTTGTTGTTTGACTCTCCATTGGACATTGTTTTTGTTACATTTAGTTTCCTTGCAATAAAATTGATGCATTTGTACATCGACCTCTCCTTGTCTTATTTTGTATGCTCAATGAACCTTTGAGTTTTGTCATGAATTTTAAGGAAATTAAAAGTGTAGGTAGGAGGAATTTTTTGGATGTAAAAATATCTTCAATTGAGAAGGATATAAAATCTTTGAATCACAATTGCTTGCCAAAAAAATGAAAAGTTCTTCCCATTTGCAAAATCAAAATTCTTCTTTGTAATAAGTACACTGAAAAAATTATGTGAGGTTTTTGCAAAACCCCCACTTGGGGTGGTGAGGCAACTTTTTATTTCCCTAGAGCCTTCATGGCCTGATCTATGTCTTGGCATGGGGGTGTACATTTCTTTCTTAAATTTGGAATTCATTGTTTCCTTCCAACAAAAAGGAAAAAAAGGTTAATTGACACACCTCCCTTGTTACATCTTCTATTTGACTTGATACAATAAGCATATTTTTGGGCTATTAGACGAAATTGAAAATTGCATGAAGTTCTTTCAACTTTTCATTCTTTTGGAACAATAGGAAGGGAAATTTACATAAGTTGACAATGTTTAAGGAATGAAGATGCAAATGTTATGAGGTAAACAAAAATAAAACTTGAAAAGTATAATAATCAAACTTCAACCAAGAACTTTTTGAATATAGTAAGGAAATGTCAAAAGGGAAACAAGTTCAAATTTCAAATCGTATCTCACTATTTAAAATTATAATACATGATAAATAAATACAACATTATTTATATGAACTTTTAACATTGTAATTTGCAAATTCAATGCTTTCTCCACATCTTGTTCTTAGGGCAAATAAGTGCAAAAAAAATTTAAAAATTGAAAACTTTGTTTAGAAATTCAATTTAAATGCATGAAATGACATCCTTTCTATGGCTCGTGGGAAGCTACACATGATGAGATGTATTGATTGAACTCAAGAAAATGGTTATAATTATCCTATTTGTTTAATTAAAAAAAATTATCCTCAAATTTAAATTAGATATTATAAATGATATGAATATCTTGGTTTGGGTTACATATTAGTCAGTGTTGGGAGTTTCTTTACTTTTATGAAGTTCTTTTTTTTTCTTTTTCTTTTTTGTCTCAAACAAAGTTCATTTCAGCATAAAAACCTACCCTAATTTCTGTAGTGTATTTAAACAACCATTGTTAGGCACATGAATTCAACAACAATCTTCTAGGATTTTATAAATGGAAGAAATCTTTTGCATTGAAAATTAGGGCTGATTTTTACATAGGAGAAGTGTACAGCCTATTATGGTCCTTCCTTGTTTTTCAGTGCCCATCACTTAGGCTACTACCCTTGTGCTTAGGCACTTCAAAACAAGGACGGGCCAAGGGGCCTACCCTTCTTTTATACACAAAAACAAAATGGAGATCTTAGTACAATGTGTGTCGTGAAAGTGGAATGTCATGTTTGTGTAGTAAATGCATTGAATACATGAAATGGCACATGTGATAGGATTCATGGTCCCAACAGTTCTTATGTGATATTATAAATTGATGTCAAATCAAAGATTTAGTTTCAAGATTTGATGGATGCATATGATAACAAGGTGGAATGTTGAAGTGTTATGGAAATGTTACCATGAAAGACGGTGGATTTAATATTAGGTCTCCCCTAATGTTTTGTGGGCCCACTAATTGACACATGGCACTTCCCATTCAATACCACTCACACCTCAAAACACCCAAATCTTTGAATTGGGTGAATTTCCATTGCCCCATAGAAGCCTTTGACACTTGTGAAAAGTATGTACAAAAATGCCAATAGTATTCCTTTCATAAGTGATACTGTTACAAAGCATAGGGATGTCAACATGACATCTCGCTAATTGACATGCAACTTTCCCATGGTAAGTCGTTGAAGCATGACTTGGTGGCAAAGAGGTTGATGGGACATCCCTACCAACATACTAACATCCCAATAGTTGACATGCAACTTTCCCATGTTAATTGAACCCACAAATTGTTAAAAAGACCAAACTTTCAACCACCATTTTCCTCGCCATCAATTATAGATGTTGGGAAAACCATGACACATACATGTAAACTCTAATACCCCCCAACATGTGGTTGTACCATGCAACACATCCTAACAACAAAATGGAAACATTCCCCCACCATTTCGAATGTTTTTCTTGTTTTACATTTTTTAAAGATATCATAACACAACATGGCACATATTAAATTGCACACACTAATTGAACATGATCTAGTGATAAGCCCCCACTTTGCACCATTTATGAACACATAACATGTACTATGATTTTTCAAGATCAAGTCATCATTTGAAAATCACATTGATAAATTTCTAGGGCTTAATTTGGAACATGAAAATGCATTAGATTGCATAATGTGAGTATGGGAATTGGTTTGTTTCGACTTCTTATGGTGTTGAGGTCATTCAAAGTCATCTTCTTGTTATCATCTCTATTTTGTATTGTGACCTAATGCATATTGTTGGGCGAATGATTAGGTAACTGAAATGGACGAATTGACAATTGTTTTGTAAAGTTAGGTGAGGCAAAAACTACCTTTAATTAGACCCTACTATATACCTAGTTGATGACATTCAAATGGTTGAATATCATCAACCATTTGAATGTCAAATATTCAACAAATGTTTAAAATCACATTCAACTTTTGGAAGCTTGTAGATATTATATCACATATTGATAAATGACGTGAAAAGCATCAAATTGACATGATTTCAAATTTGCTATATATATCACAAAATTGGACATAGCATCCTAAGGATTCTTTGGTGAAATCTAGAGGTGAAACCAAAAAATTGGCATAATTGGGGCATCATGGGCTAAAAATTGGACTTGATTAGGTTTCCATTTCCAATTCTATAGTATGGGTAGATTTGATAACCTTCAAATGTCAAATGCATTCATTATAAGATGATTGTTTGGATACATTAAAATGGATTTTTAGTGTTAGCTAGGTAGGCTTCTATCACCTCTAGGGTACTTATATTGTTTCATAAGGTATCAAACTATTGAACATAAAGTGTTCATTTTATAAATGTGTTGTGCAATGTCACACATCATATGCTCCTGGGCCCGGAATGTCGTCAATTGGTGGATTCCAGCGTAATCCTTTAGTAAATCTGATGAAAGGTGGATTCACTTGTTTTGAATTTGCTTGATTACCCTGCCAATAATTGCAAAAATAAAAATAATTAGCTTAGGTGAAAAAAACACAATTTACATACAACAAATGACACTTTGATAAACATTAAAAAAATGGATGCACTAACCATGGATGAAACTTGACCAAATATGGCAGGGCCTGGGGAATTTTCTCCATAGTGTGACTTATCATGTTCCTTTGACAAAAAAACCTGCACAAATTTTGCTAGTTATGTAATGTCCAATATTATGCTTATGCAACTATAAAAATACGTGAAATTAAAATAAAATAAAATTCAATTGATTTGTGAATTTGAACCAAAATTACCCGTCATAAATCTTCCAATGTTTTTCAATAGATGTAGTTTGCCATGTTGCAATAGTAAGTTCAAATGGTAATAATTGTACAAATATATCACTTTGCATACTTAGGTCATGATTTGGGGGAGAGAAAAAGAGCCAAAATTTTCATTTTTTCTTAATTGGTTTATATTATTTTGAAACCAATGCAAGGCATGGATTAGTCTCTAAACTTGTGAATGAATTTTGTGTGAACTTGCAAAAACTCAAAAAAAAAAAAACTTTCAATGCTAAATATACATGATTTAATTAATCCTTGTAACAAGTAGACACAATTTTGTGTACAAATGATGGGCACCCCAAAAATTGGACTTAATCAATGTTAGATTAAATAGTAAATTGTGCATAGTTTTGGACAATTGGCTAATATGATGTGGTGCCAAAGTTATGAATACAATTGTGGGATGTTATATGAACATAAAAGGATTGGATAATTTTCAAGTTGGGTTCAATGGATAAATAGTGGTGGCAAGCATTTATATGAAGAAGAGACCCAAAAATAAATTGAAGTTTGAATTATGTGATAAAAGTTATTAATATGTAGTTCAATTTCTTCAAATCAAATGTGCCCATTTTCAAACAAATTTAAAATGAACTATATTTCAATACTTTAAAAACATATTATTGTTGTGAAGGTGGAGAGAATTCAAAATTAAATGAAATATGATTTAATTCCACCTTTTGCCTTAAGTCACGCGAGCACCGTGTGAAGCCAACTGAAGGTAGTGTAATTTTATGAGATTCATTTTGCTTTCCAACTGAGCCTTTTATTTTGTACTGACCTGGTCCTGCTGTATCTTCATATTTTCTCTACTTCCACCACAAGCACAAATGTGTTTCAAAAACTTTTTTGGCAAAATGAAATGAAATGGAGTTGTGCAAAATAGTACTAAAGAAAAAAAGAAA
>Ga0209208_10010109_pt1 | contig 12304 bp, 8 predicted proteins | sample S1TSphfallax_3_FD_187694 | JGI IMG/M metagenome (GOLD analysis project Ga0209208, IMG submission 187694) | Host-associated microbial communities from peat moss isolated from Minnesota, USA - S1T2_Fd - Sphagnum fallax MG (SPAdes) (version 2) | ecosystem: Host-associated > Plants > Peat moss >...
AAAAAAAAAAAAAAAACTCCATATTGTTATTATATATTTACTATGGTCTCTATTTTTGGGTTTTCATTTTGTTTGCATAGTTTCCTTTTAGGGTTTGTCCTGGCCTGACCTTCACATAAAAAAATCCATATTGTTATCTATTTACTCTCTCTCACACACACACACACACACACTTCTTCTCACAAGTTCCAACTCTGTGAAATTTTAACGTTGGGGGTACTTTTCTTAGGCCAGAGTGAACCAATAGTCACCACCACACTCTACCTATTCTCATTGGAAGCCTGTTATGGCTTAGGTTTGGATGAACCCCAACTAAGTCGATATCACATTTTTCACCTGGTTATCTTATAATTTAAATACACAAGTACTGTAGGTAGGTAGGATAACAAGTGACTACTGTACCTCCACAACTGCTGTTTAGCACTTTTTTTGCCAAATGTTTATTTATTTTTAAATATTAGATTAGGCAGTTTCAAATTTAATTTTTCAGAATTTCAAAATATAAGGAACATATACAAAGTACACATTTTGTATAATAATACCCAATGTTTGGGACCGTAAATAGTTTTTCACAAGTTGGGAATTCAATTCTCAACAATTTTGACAAATATGAATAACACTTTCCCTTTTTATTCAACTAGACCTTTTGTGAATTATTTTGTGCCGAACATTAGTTGTATGCATGAAACTAGGTACGTATATGCTTGTAGGTGGTAACTAGTTATAGTACATACATAAGGAATACTGGGTTATTGGCAGATAGGTAGTGAAAGCATAAACCAAGCTAACCACCCTGGTTAGCTAGCAAACTGGAACCCAATTCTGGTAGGTTATGAATTGGGTTCCAGCACTAACCCATTCTTTATGATGGGTTCCAGCAGTAACTTAGGCAAACTTGACCAAAACAATTTCCACCTATTTTAATGTTACATTAAGATTGCAGCCAGATGGGTAGTTTAAGAAATTGTCCCATTCAAAAAAAATTGTTTGATGATAGGCAAAGTGGTACACAACCTGGTTTGTCAACTTGTGAATTTGTTGACATTGTCATTTTTGGTGGGCCTTTTGCTAGTGTCTGTAGCTTTAAGTAATGTGCAGGGATTAGATTCTGTAGGGCAACCAATTGATGTTTTCTTGCTGGCCTTTTTGGGGTTGTAGTAAATCATCAGGCTCTGAGAAAGGAGGTCTGAGCATATCTGGTTTTACATGCCGCAATTTTCTTTTTCCATTTCCGTTCAAAAGGCCAAATGTTGCATTTCATGAACTGGAACTGATGACCCTCTCAGATGTTGTCATCTTGTCTGGCGACCATCAGAGCTCTCTTTCAGTGACTTCATTTTCTGCCTCTCAACAGACCTGGTAAATTTTTGAAAGTGCCCCAATTCATGATATCCAAGCCGTCAAAGCTTGAAAACAGAAGCCTGCTACTGTACAAACTACAGTCCACTCGAATGGGCAGAATGAACATCTCATGTGTGGGTGGTGTTCAAGAATCAGAGTTCTAAATAAACACAGCCTAGCTGGTCCATTGCCGTTTCCCTTGTGTTCTCTGAGGACTTCCAACAGACCAATTCAACATTGTTCAAATTGGAAGAAAGGATCTTCCCTTAATGTATGATGGTTTAGTGCCCAGTGATCATCCTTCACATCCTTAAGGCAAGCCAACTATGTAAAGGATGTCTAAGCCTTCCTCTATGCGAAAGATAAAACAACAAAGCTAAAGAAATGGATGATAACATTTGTATGTTTTAAATGTACTTTTCAACTCATGGATTTCGTAACTGTCCATTAAGTGTGTGTGTTCAAGATTACAATACGGAAACTTTGGAAATTGATCACTCTGTCAGATAAAATAAACATAATTCTCACACAATAAATGATTCATCCACAAATATTTCATCTCATATAAAACATTCATCCACCCTATTATTTGATCATGACATAAATGAATCCTCCACAATAACTGTTATTTATTATACAACATTCTTTTTAACATAAAATTTAAGCTTTTTTAGCATATGTTTGACCATTTTTTAATGGTTAGCACATTGACCTTAAATATCATCTGTTACAAACATTAGTAAATGTGAATTGATATTAGGGTTGTTTTTTCAATTTTGTGATGTAGCCACAATGGTGATCATCCACAAGAGGAATTAGCCAATTTTGGCTACAGGTCAGAAATGAATGTAAAATTTTTGAGAATCTTGCCATATTTTGAGTATGTGCTACAACCTATTGCCTAAATATGACAATTTCAAAAAGCATTTCCTCAAGATTTGGTGACTTTGGTCAAAAAAATTCACAAAAATCCTGTGTATGAGTTGCAATGGATTTTTTTTCCATTGCCAAGTGGCAAAAATTCACCTGGAAAACATTGTTGAATGTATGAAAAAAATAAAATTATTATTTCATTAGAAACAGAATTCTACAACTAAGCATGGTGAAACAAAATTTAACTAGATTTGACAGATACACATAACAGATGTGAAGTTTACAAAGAGAATGGTGTTGAGATTCCATCAAAACTTCCAAGTTAAAATACCTTATGTCGAAACTAGTGTTAAGTTCGGTGCCATCTAAAATGAACAATGCCATAAAAACACATGGAGTCCACCATTTCAAAGGAAGTAAAGCTTTCAACAGAGTTATGGAAAAGGTTAGTGTGCATGTGAAACCTACGTAGATTTATCAGATCAAGACTAGGTAGTTTGTTACATGTAGACATGTAATTCTACATTCTGCAACAATGAAACAAAGGTTCATGAAACATTCTGCATTTTCACACCAAACAAAATAACATACATATATTGACAAATACATCATGATTGCATGTTGTGCAACATCAATCACCTATGCTTGAAACATCACATCAAATATTTAGGTTGAAAACTCAAAACGTTATTAAAACCCAACACTAAACACCATATTTTGTTTTAGATATCGAATTTGTGCTTACATGAGATCAAACCAATTTTTAAATACTAAGCAAAAAGAAGCTTAACATGTGGTTTCCTAAAGTCTTATTTAACACAACTGGATCCACTAATCAACTATGAATTATCACATTTTATTTATTTTATTCAAATCTGATGACTCGTTGTGTATTCTGAGCTATCACCTTAATCTTGGGAGTCCTTCAACAAGTTAAATAAGTCCATTTTTCAAATTTTGCTTTATATTTAAGTTACCTCATATCCATTCATTTGTTACATATTCAAGATACATTGTGCATATTTGAAGGAACCCTTCTTAAGCTGCCTTTTAATGTCCGATCTAGTATCAAGTTTAGATGCAAAAGAAGGCTTTGGTTTCTTTTTGACATTTTTTTACTTTTGCACATTTCAGAAAGATGTGCATTATTACATATCTACAACACCTCAATACTAGAAGTAACTTGGACCTTATGGGGGCAGGGATTGATGATCTTCAAACATACTTGTAAAAAGATTTTTAATAGTTTTAGAATCAAGCTCTAGAAGTAGGTAAGAGTAGGCAAATGTTTTGATACTTAATCTATTTTATAGATATATTCTACTAATTTGTCAAGTTACCTCATATTATTTCTTTCTTGTTCAACTTTTGGCTCAATTGCAACTTTAGTGTTTTGTGAAATAATACAAGTTCTTATAAATATACATCATGATTTAATTTGTAGTATAATTTAAATCCAAATGTAAATGAAAGTAATACAAATACCATGGCATGGCCCTTGTGTATTTTACACCTTTATTGGATAATCCTAATGAAGAACTTTGAACCAAGAAACTTTGTCCTTTCAAGGTCTCACTATTGTTGCAAGGGGTCACTTTATTGTTTTGTTCTTTGGCCCATGAACTTGGTCAATTCAGTAAAATATAACTTGCATGATGCTATTGTACTCATGGCAATCGTCTTTCTTTTTTTTCCACGTTTCATTGTAAGATATGTTATTTGGTTTAGCCCTCAATGAAGAACATCGATTTTTGTTTAGTTTTTTCCTTGCATTTGAGGGAATTGGATATTTCACTGTTTCATTTAGGACCAATTTAGAAGGTAGAGGACATTGCCCACAAGTTCCATCATTGTGTGAGAGGACTCAGCCCTAAGCTTGTTGTTTCCAACATCTTGGGGAATGGCTGGTTACATGACGGGTTATGTTGTTCCCAGGCATAAGAATTCAGTGGGTAACTTATGTTTAGGGGAAGGCCTGCTGCCCAGGGCCTCCCCTAATTCGAGGCTCATAGCCTTGAGGGTGGTAGCCCAAGCCTAGGTGTAGGCATGAAAATTAGTGGAGACCCATGGGAGCAAGTCTTTCCCAATGTAAAACAATAAAGGCTTTTTTAATTCAAATGGTGGAAGGCCTTCATGTGATCAGTGGAAGACTCCATCAGCTGACAAATGAATCTTGTGTGTGAGGATGTGTGTGTGTTCAAATACAAAGCATTGCTTTGGAGTACTTCACATCCAAGAAAAGAATACATGAAATGTAAAAACACCAACACAACCTTCCATTCCCCAACATGAAAAACTGACATAATTTGAATCTCAGAGATTGGAGGCATCTTATAGATTTGTTAAGAGGCGTGAGATGGTCAGAGGAACATCATATGTACCACATAACTGCAAAGTGTGAGAGCTCCTTTGAATACATATAAGACTTATTATAAAGTAGTAGGTGTAACATCCCTTCTACTCTTAAGGAGTAGGTGTATACTATCTCTCCTCTTTTCTATTTGAGGAGAAACTACGGACAAAGATAAGGTGCCCATCATATATAAACTAGTAAAACTTCCTTTGAGTGCTTTATGACAAACCTCATGGAGAATAAAAGAAGAATCACAAAGTACATGAGAATCAAAAAGGATGGCAGTTAGCAGTGTTTCTTTCCTTGTGGTTGGGTACACTGGCAGAGAGTTGTAATTGTAAGTACATGTAGCAACATTGTTCTCCACTGGCCAGTGAGCATCTGACTTTGTTGCTCTCATTGGATTCTTTGTTCTCATTGTCATATGATCAGTAAGTATGTACTGCCAACTGCATGGTTTCTTGTTTCTTCATCCTGCACCGTGTTTTGTTTTTTCAATTTTGTGATGTAGTCGCAGTGGCAATCATACATAAACTGGTATAGCCAAATTTGGCTATTGAAAAAAATATGAAATGAAAATATTAATAATTTTCTGACTACCTACTCGAACCATGCATAGAATTCTGGACCCAAAAAATTTCCATTTTTGGCGATTCGTTTCAGAAAAATCATTGAATTAGCAACATAAAATTCAAAAAAATTGGAACAATGAGAAAATTTTGCACCAACAAAAAAAAAAAGGCTGATACTATTCTGCTTATGGAATTATTTTGGTTCTGTCAAGTGAGTTTTGTTATTTTCAAGTTTACCAGGTAATTCCAGGCTTTTTTTCCAATTTTCCTAAAGTCAAATGTCGACTTGCAAATGGTTCCCAAGGACCTTTACAATATAACTGCCTTGCACAACTTGAGTTCACTTCTTGAGTACCCTTCAACATATTTCTTGCAATTTTTAGACTGACATAACAAAAGTTATTGAATGTAAAATAATGATTCTTTGACTATAGAAATTAATTGAAGAATAAAAGAATTAATCCAAACAAAATTAATTAAAAAGGTTTCATAAGAACTCTGAAGTCAAGCCCACTTCAACCACAATAGTATTAGGACGAGTTACCTTAGAGGAGGTTTCATATATTTGGGGCAATAGCAGGTGGGCCATTAATCCGTATTAACCCATAAGAGTCTAAGCCCATTTTACAACCATTTTACTTTTATTTGAGCCTTAGTTAAAAATTTGATCTGATCTACTAATCCATGAATTCAATTACAAATTCAATCATCAGATTCAAAGTTTACAAACTCATGATTCTTTGACAAAAAAATAAATTAGTCAAAGCCAGGCAAAAGATGATAAGATAACAAAACTAAATCGAGCTCATATAGGATCAAGTTGGCAAGTGTTGCCCAAGGTTGGAGTTGAAAGTTCACTAGTGAAAAACAATTTTTAACATGGATTAATACATGCATTTTAATATGGCAATTGCAATGACTAAGTTACATACTCACAAATGGAATTTCAAACCAAAATGTGATTCTTCAAACACAAATAAAACCTTGCAAGTTTTGAAATGAGACTGGGAGGATCCTTGAAAATGGGCAGCAAATTCAAAAGGATCTCAAAACTTGGGGATTTCGGGGGGGGAGTGGGACGAGGGTTTAGGGGTTTGTTGGGTTTCGGGACACTAAGTTTGCAAGGGTTTAGAGTTTTAGGGTTTTGAAGAATTTTGTGGGTTGGCTGTTTGTTGCAGTGTTTTTTGAACTCTTGGAGAATTGGGCGTTGGGCGGATCCGTTGGCTTTTTTAAGAAAGCTTTGGTTGCTCGCTCTCAGCTTGTTGGTCATCTTTCAGCGGTTGTGGAGACAGTGTGTGCAAGGAAGGAATCGGGAGAGGAGGAAGAATGAGGTGGAGAGTGATGGTGTTGCTGAAGCGGAGTGCATACGATTTGTATGTTGCACGCCATCAGGATCCTAACATCACCAGCCTTCTCTCAAACACTCAGGTGATTTCTCGTCAGGATTCATGTCGCTGCGATTGCGTTCTTGCTCCTCATAAAAACAATAATGTCTCTAGGGTTGGTGAGCTTTAGATCTTTGTATTTTGAAATTGTGTTTCTATTTTCTGTTAGGAATCAAGTTGCACTTGTTTTTGGAGGCAGCCTACGTTTTCCTGTACCATTTTAGGGTTTGACTTTGGGTTGTCCAATTAGGGTTGAATTTTTCCCATTTGATCAGGCTTCTTACTTAGGTCTGAATCAATCTTTTTGATTAGTTTGTGATTCTCATACCATAAGCAAGATACCTATTCAATTCTTGAGGTGTTTTTACAGTCCTTTTGTCTGGGTCCATTGAGCACACATCTCATCATGATATTCAATTCTTTATGTGTTTTAGGGCAATTTTGTTTTGGCCCATTTTTCACACATCTCATCAGGATGTTACTGGTTTGTATAGGTGATTGGCAACTTGCAGGACAGGCACAGAGTTCATGAACACACTCTACAGGTCTGCAGACAGGTGCTCGATCACCGTCAGTCTTATATTCAGTATGAAACTCGGATACGGGATCAACTTGAACACCCCATTCACGGCATGGACTTGGTAATTACAATTGGTGGGGATGGAACATTACTGCAAGCCAGCCACTACTTGGACAACTCAATACCAGTCCTGGGTGTCAATTCTGATCCCACTCTTACAAGTGAGGTAGGAGTATGAGCATGCTGACAAAGCAATTGCCTATGACTGACCGTGCTATTTGTTTGTTAGAAAGCAGGGTTGCTGAGCAAACTATTTCAAACCAGCAACCTGTATATATGTGTGCACAATTGGGTTGATTGTTACACTAGTATCAGATAGCCATTCATCATTCATACTCATGCTATACTCATGTTGATTGTGAGCAGGTAGAAGAGAAACTTGATGAATTTGATGCAACTCGGAGCTCAGGACACCTTTGTGCAGCAACTGCTGGGAATTTTGAGCAGGTTGAGACTCTATACCTTTTCACACTGAACACTAAATGTGGAGACTGAACTTTACCATGCATGTTAATGTACCCATATGGTTGTTGTGGTTGTCTTGTGAAGATATTACCATGAAGCTACTCTAGTTCTGTGCCAAGGATGTGTTGATGGAGTTTGTTTGCTGTAACTTTGACAAGGGCAGGTGCTTGATGAAATACTGGAAGGCAAAAGAGAACCTGTGAAGCTTCAGAGGATTTCAACATTTGTAGATGGGATCAAAGTCAGTTCACCTGCTTTAAATGATGTTCTGGTAGCTCATCCCAACCCAGCTGCTGTCTCCCGTTGCAGTTTCAGGTAATGTGAAATTTTTTACTGTGTTATAAGTCAATGGGTTTTTAACATCTTATGTTTTGTGCATATGCTTATTTTCTAATCTCCTCTTTCACTTGCTTACTTCCTGTTACCAGCAGAGAAGAGAATGGAAATGCCACTTTTGTACAGTGTTGAATTTATGAAAGGCTTCAGTAATTTGAGCATTGTGGGTTGTGCAGCATTTTGAGGGAGGAAACAGGCAAACAAAGAACACCTGTTATTCACTCTCGATCAAGTGGGCTAAGGATCTGCACAGCAACAGGATCGACAGCAGCAATGAAATCTGCAGGGGGTGATGTAATGCCCTTGTCATCAACTGACTTACAGTACATGGTTAGAGAACCAAACACTCCACACCCAAAGTACAAGGATTTCTTAAGGGGCTGGATTAGGGCTGATGAGGCATTGTACCTCAATTGGAGATGCCGGCAAGGCATGGTTTATTTTGATGGCTCTCATCTCTGTCATCCCATCAAATTTGGTAGCAAAATTGAAATTTCATCTTTGAAGGCTCCTGCACTGCAGATTTTTGTGGCGCCACAAGAGTGATCTTCACTTCTCCCTATTTCCTGTTCCACATTTTGCAGAGATCATCACACTTCTCCGAGGTTGGTATTGTTATCCTTGGCTTTCCTGTTATTGCCAAGTGGTTATCCTTGGCCTTACTGTTATTGGATGGTTTTGCATGCTAAAACCACAAGAATGGTGTGAAGAAGTCCAATACTTGAAGCTTATTATGTATTTTCCAAAACAAAATGTCAAACTCAGAAGATGCTCTGTCTCCTGGTGAAATATGATATGTTCCACATCACCCTTGGGGCTATACTCTCTCTCCCTTGGACATGGGACATGAGACATGTTGAAAACATGACAGTTTCCCCCCCAAGCTTGTGAACCCTGGTGCTCACTTGCTTAGTTCACATTAGTAAACCCTCATATCTTGGTTTGTAGCAAGGAATATATCTATGATTCATTTGGGGGGTTTGATTCTTTGCCTACCAAAGAAGCAAAGTAGCCATGGGTTTTCAACATGAAGCAATTGCATCAGATAGTGTTTGGACTCAGTTGGAAGTCAAAATGGTGATGTACGAGATGTTCGCTTCAGCGATTATCGGAGTTTACAAATGATCTTCCAAAGACAGGAAGCTCCACCTGCACATGCCAGTTGCTTATCTCAATGCCATCGTCCATCATTCTCATGCAATTTATAAAGAGAATCACTCTTTTGCCATGAAGGGAATCACCCTTTGTCCAAGGAAGAATGGTGGGGCATTTTTCTCAAATGAATCAAACATATGTGATGAGGTCCTTGTCTACTTAGAACTACGAAATATTTACTGTGCAGCTCTGAGGGGAAGCATATGGTTTTGTGGTCATTGTTATCAGGTTCTTCTCTAGCCCAAAGGGGAATCTTAGCAAAAGCAAAACTTAATGAATTTTGTGTAGTGTACATGGGGGCCTAAATAAAACAATTTGATTTACTTGTTTTAATGATGTACTTAAGCAATGTGGATTAGATTCAACAATTATTTATGTTAACACTAGGGTTTTTAGAATTTTGGGTTATGAAAATAACAAATATTTATGATTTTTTGCACCTTTTAAGCCTAATCAAAATTAGACCTAATATGAATTTTGGGGGGCAGATTTGACATTTGCATATATATGCCACAATACATTTTTTTTGTCCTCTTTTTCTCAAAGGGAGTGGAGAAAGAGTCACAAGCATAGACCAAAGTAAGAGGGAAAAGACACATTGGGGCTTCTATTTTTTCTTTTTTTATTTAGATTTTCAAATTAGGGTTTAATGTTTTTTAAATTGTTTTTTATTTCACTTAGGTTGTTTTGTTCCCTTTTACATATGGATGGTCATGGAAGTATCAATTGCATGTGGGTATTGCCCATCTAGATTGAAAGCCTTACATTGATTGTCTCCAAGAGGATAGGGACTTGTTTTTTCTGTGTAAGTCTAGATAGCCATAAAATAGTCACATGATTTTTTTTCCCATTTGTAAACTATTGCTTGTTGATGGGTTGTGGTAAGGTTCACTTGTAAGGTTTAGAGGTTTTGTTGATTAGGGTTATTACAATTTGTAAACTTATGAAAGCATTTCATAGGTTTTCACAAGTTGAAGACTCCTACTATAAGGATATTCCTTTGACAATTCAAAGCATGGGCCAAACTCCATTGTCCCAATCCATCAAGATCCAAAACTGAACAAAGTCACCTTTCTCAAAGGTGGACTTGATGTGGAAAGATGAGTTTAAGCATGGAGGCCAAAACAAGCTGACAATTGAAATTGCATACATCCCCATGATCGTGTCTCTGAGTTTTTGAGTAGAATGAGGGAGGTAGGAGGAAGGGCCGTAGGTAGGTTGGAGGGGTAGGGTTTAGGGTTTTTTTGGATGGTGCACTGGTGGGTGCTGGGTCACTCAAGCCCAGATATTGTGGAATTTCATCACCACAGCAGTACCTCCTATCAATCACTAGGCCTTGGATTTGCAAGTGTATAACATCTTGGACTTGCAACTGCATTTTGTCAATGCTGGGTGCACTTCTGCATTGGCCCAACTTGTGTGAGAAAAGGTAAAAGAGCTTCCTGTCTTGAGCAGGTGGATGCAAAACAGGATTCCAGATAGTTAGGCAAATTGCAATGAACAACTGCTATTCTCCTGCGTACAGAATTTCAATTTGTATTCAACCTTCAATAGCTGCAACCTCTAGAGCAGATTGTCAGGAAATTTTAATGCCCACCGAATTGGAAACATTTTGTTAGGAAATTCCCAGCTGCTATGAAATGTTGAACCATTCATCATTCTTCTCTTCTTGAAGAAGTACACAGCTCATGTTACCCCCAGGGATCCACTGATTATGGCCACCAAGCTTCTCCAAGCAGGTAGACACTACATTGTTAGGACCTTTGAACAAAGTTGCAGAACAGCACATTGACAAAAAGAGTCACAACTGTGAGACAGCTCTCAAAGCATTCAATTCTGGGTATGAGCTCAAAGAGGCAATGGATCATATGGGCAGTTTTGAGCACAATCAGCCAGTACTAATATGACTGGCAGCTTTGAGCACAATCAGCCAGTACTAATATTTAGCACTGTAAAACTGAACTGAAACCACAGACTATTGATGGAGCATCTGCCATCTTCTGCATCAATATGACATGCTGAAATCCGTCATAGTGGGTGACAGCTTGATCGAATGACAGGAGGAGCTTCTTGCTGCACAATAATCCACTTCCATTTGCAACCTTGCAAAATCTTACATGGCAGCAGGACTGCCAATACATGCAGATGTACTTCACCTGCTTTGACTGAGTGTAAACTGCACCACTTCCAAGCCTTCAAAACAGCTGGTATGAAGATCCATCAGACAATCCCCATCATTCCAACACCTAGAAATGCAACAAGTTGTTATACTCTCATGCCTGTACAATTGCCTATCCAACCAAACTAATTTCCCTTAATTCTTCTTCCTGCACCTCCTATTTATGTTTGCAGTTATCAACTGATCCCTGGTTGCAGAAATTAAGGTTCCAGAAGGAAATTGACACTGGCCTAGGAGAGTGGCTATGCACAGTGACAGAGGGAGTCATCCCCTTGAGAAGGAAAAAAAAACCCAAACTAGTTTTGGTTGTCCCTTGACTGTGAGAGGGATATCAGTTTTCAAAAACTGCACAGGCTTGATGTGAGTAGTCATAGGGACTTAGCCTGCTGCATGTTGAACTTGATTGGCAACATTGTCAGCTGAGCCTTCTGGTTACAAACAGGCCAGCAACTTTGGTTCCAGGGTGGAGGACAGTATCACCCACCACTGCTTTGCAACGTCAGGTTGAGCCAGTGGCTACCTGGTTGACAAGGGAAGCTTCTGAAAAGAGTTGGTCCCCTGCAGCAGCTTGCATCTGATGCCTCAAATGAGGGAAATTCAGGTGAGCAATTGGCCTCTCAGTTCGTAAGCAGCTTGACCATAAGTACTAGCTGCTTCTTCCATGGAAGTGCCCAGACCACAGGCAGGTACAATTCCTGGGGAGGCAAGTTTCTGCAACTTCTGATACTATGTCAGAGCAACACTCACCCCTTTCATAAGACATATTGGCTGTACCAGGGGTTCAACATTATCAATTTCTGTGAAAAGGCCCAAAAACAAAATCTCTGGCTGATCCCTCCCTGCTTAATCCTTGATTGATGAGACTGATGGTGAAGGATAGGATATAAGAGAGGGAGAACAAGTTTGCAGGTCAACTTCTCGCATTGTACTAAAGTTAAGCTGTACATCTGAAAACTGCAAAGTTCTGAGGGACTTGGCTTCCAAAGTTTGACAGGGACCCATTGCAACAAAAAATGTGCATTTTGGTCTGCGTCTACAATACATGTATTTCTACAAGGGCAAATT
>Ga0209208_10010111_pt1 | contig 12303 bp, 12 predicted proteins | sample S1TSphfallax_3_FD_187694 | JGI IMG/M metagenome (GOLD analysis project Ga0209208, IMG submission 187694) | Host-associated microbial communities from peat moss isolated from Minnesota, USA - S1T2_Fd - Sphagnum fallax MG (SPAdes) (version 2) | ecosystem: Host-associated > Plants > Peat moss >...
GCATTGGGGTGTTCTTGGTGTCATTGAAAAGGTCTTGAAACGTAGATATCGAAAATGCCCTCGCATTGGTAATTCGAACATCTGCAGCCCAAGTTATGGGCAAAAGAAGGGCCGGGAGTCAAATTGATAGTTTGACTCCCGACCACTAAACGTCGGGAATCGACCTCTTCCCGACATCCGATTTGAGTGTGCAACATGGCGTTGAAAAGATCTCGACGAGGGCTACAACTTTGGTTTAGACCTCGTCGCGATCCAACTCTGCAGTCGGGAGTTATGGCGGTTCAAAGTTCCAGGAGTCCCGCCGGGACAATTTCGGGACAATTTCGGGACTCCATATCGGGAGTCCCGGGAATTTGTGCCATTTGGATGTAGCCCCCACGGGGCGTCGCAGAGTATATTATAGGGAGTATGGTGGTGGCATACTCCCGAGTCCGGGCCATGGTGTGTCTTGTGGTCCGAAGTGCCCATGGCTTGTCCCAACACCCAAGGGTGTCCCGGAATGTGAACTAACCACGTGGGTGGTTTGTTTTGATGCATATTCGTGCTTGATCAACTAATACCTCTTCGTAGTCTAATCCCTGGACTCCCAATTCGACCCTCTACCCCTTTCTAGAATTGGAAGTCAGGAGCGCCTTCCGAGTCCCAACTTTCCGCAACTATACTTTGGTGAACCCTCAAGTGGGTTCACCCCGGGACTTGGGAGTGCGTCAAGACTTGCGCCCATTGCCCATCACATCTTAGCACAAGTGTGTTTTGCATCATTATATGAAATTAAAGTTCATATTCATTTGCCCATAACAAAATGTGAAACTGATTCACATTAAAGCAAGTTGAAGACTTGGTGTACATTTACACTAATAGCAAGCTCTTATGAAAATGATTTGGTGCTAACTACCTTACTTGGTATAAGAAGAATAATAAGTATGTTGCTTGAAAACTTTATGTTTGATGGCGATGAAAATTCAAACAAAAGCAATACATCAAAAAGGACACTTTAATGTGAAATGAAAATAAAGACTAGCATGACCCCTTTGAATTGGGTAGATGCAATGTTGAATGGCTCATTTTTGGCTAATAAAATGTCCAAGTAAAAGTCCTTTTTTTTGGTGTTGAATTAACATAAATTCCAAATGGGGGACTATGGGGTGGTTAATGAACTAATAAAATTCATATGAAAATATACCCATTTAGACATATTTTTAAGATACATGTTACAAGGGAAAAAATCATCAGTCCACAAAAAATGACCCATGTAAATACATTTGAAAATAAGTTTCAAATTTTGGTCATTCAAAATTCCATAACTATATTTTGGTTAAAACTTTTGTAATGAAGTTTTCAAGTCTATGTTATTTTTCATCTATCAAATTTTAAATCCCTATAAGATATATTTTCAAAAAATGATATTAAAAATCTAATGTATATGGGAAGTGCAAATGGTTACAACAATCCATATGTTTTCACTTCAAAAGTTCATTACTACATAATGAATGCACATCTATTGTGCACAAATTATATTAAAAAACTATTATTGAAGTTGAAAATCTTAAACCAAGTCCCAATTTGGCATATAAATGGGTTAGTTCATCACACCTTACAAAAAATTGGAATGGGACACAACAAATGAGCCACTCAATTTTGCATTCACCCAATTCTTAACTTATGACCCATCAAAAGACCTTCCATTTTCAAGATTGTTGTCTAATGTTACAATTTCAAAATGACTATGATCCAACAATAGGAATACAAACAATAGTATGCCACCCAATGTTGTTTTGGAATAGGTGGAATTCCCCACCTTAAATACATGTATCCATTGAACATCAAGTTGAAGTCTTGAGCATTCATCCACCATGGTTATACATACCCCAATAGTTAATGACGAAATCACACATTTGCAATTAATAGGTTGCACACTAATCCTATACTCCCACATAACATGAAAACACCATTGGGCATCAAATGATAATGATTAATTATCATGAACCAAGACCCCAAAATACTAATCCCACAATTGCTTGTGCTTTCACCTTTATAATCAATAAAACATTGCAATTTTACCTTGTTTAAAAGGGTTAACCATTAATGAATGTGCAAAAATTTGATGATATTTCGATCCACATGAATGTCTACATATGTTGTCTAAATTGTATGCTTTTGTGTAAATGAATTTGTTGCCATTTGATTTTTGACCCCGTTTGGTATTTATCATAATTTTGCCAATTATTTGAACTATTCAATTTATCAATGAAACTAAAATTAAAAATTTGGTTCAACCCAAAGTTAAATGTTGAACATATGCAAACATGTATGTAATTATAATGTATTTTTTGTGTAATTATGAGTTTCTCAATCACAATGTCATGATTTGAAAGCTCTAAGCGTGTGAAAAATATCATTTTCTATTTTATTAACATATTTTTGTACAGTTTGAAATTAGGGTATTTTCTCAAGACAAAATGAAATTTTTGGTATAATTTGTACATTTCTCAAAATTTCTTAGTCATTCATCAAAAGTTTATTTTTAAAATGTGATGTGTTGAGGAAATTATGTGCAACATATTGTAAAAGATTTCATTCAAAAAGTCCTTTTTATGAAAAGTGAAAATGACCACAAAAAATTTACAATCTTTGAATCTTTTGTCATTGTTGGTTCATTTGATTGTGATTGCATCCCTCACATCCACATAAGGTATATGGCTTCATATCAAAAATCAAAAGACAATGTAAAAGTTTTATGAAAAGTTCTTTGAAATCTAATTCATAAGGGACTTTTCTAGGTATTCCACAAATTTTGATGCAATTTCCTAATTTTAGATATGGATTCATAGAATGCACCACAAGTTCTATTTATGGCCAAAAATTTGTGTGTGCACAATGAATAGATGGATATAACATAAGATTGAATCAAATGTGTGTTTTTTTAGAGTGGACAACTATTTTGCCCAAAGAATGTGACTTTGTTGAAAGTCCTTTATTTTCCATGATCATTACATTTGAAGCTTACCTTTTCATAGATGAATAAAGGGTACCTTTTTATACAACTACCCAAAAGTTTTTCTCAAAATAGGTTGATTTTGTCATTTTACTAATGCAACAGCTACATGATGTCATGATACACATCTTTTTGATATTGTACATCACAAAGACATGTCTCACAATTTCACAAGTTCTCGCCTAGGTTAATTTGAATCCCACCTAGGCCTAACTTGTTTTCGCAACCCTAATGACTGTGATGCACATTCTCTTTGTACCAAGTGCATTCAAGTGTTTTACCGTTTTGCTAGCTAAAGTGAAGGTTTCAAACTAGGGCTTTGTTTTTACTTCCATTAAAGCTTTCCATTAAAGCTTTTCAAATATTGTTGAAAACATTTATGCTTGTAGGTTAAATCATTGCAATGTTGTTTAATTTAAGTTGTTAAGCAATATTGTGATTTGGGGTGCATTTGAATTAAAAGGAGCCAAATGTACCCCACCACACTAGCCATTACCAAGGACTCAAGGTTTAATACTTGCTGACGTGGCCCGTAGTTATGGTAGGTAACTAAATAGGGTGGTAATTTTTTTTAAATCCAAAAATTACACATGTCTCATGTGTGTGCACCTACATGACGACTATTATTCCTTTCTTTCTTTCAAATTTGATCTTTCCCACTCAATCTTGTCAAAAGCTAGGTCCTATCTTCTACAACAATTTTTCTTTCTTTAATTTCTCCCAAGGTTTTGCATGTTTAGTTTTGATGTTGCAAAGTTCCTTGGTTGTGTGGTTTTTGTTTTGGTGTTAAGTGTTATTATTGGGGGTAGATATAAGTTCTTTGAATGTAGTTATTGAGTTACTTGGTGCTACAAAATGAAGGAAGAATAGGAGAGAAGAGTAAAGCCCAAGCTAGAAAAGGGAAACTCAAAGTTTCTTACATGGGAGTTTGTAGATCTTAGATTGCAAATTGAGTAATTTTTTGTTGTGGTGAAGCGTTTGAACGATACAAAGTACAACACTAGAATAGAGTTAACAATAAAATATGTTGTTGAATCTAATAGATGAGGTGTTTGGTCCTCTAAAGCAACCCAAATATAAGTGCACAAACCCCAAGTTGGATCTTGACACAAGAAGAGAGCTTGTGAGATTGTGTTGGCAAATTTATGGCACATATGTCATCACAAACAATGATTTTGTAGCTCAGGTAATTAAAGGGTTCATAGCATAGGAGAAAGGCCATGATGTGAATTGGCTGCTAGTGTTACTTGGACTGTTAAGGAGAAGTCTCGTAGACTAGAAATTTGAAGGCACAACATTAAGTGGAGTAGCCATGTCCCAAAAGTTTGACACAAGAGGAGATTTGACCAAGGGCCATCTACTATCGATGAAGAACCCTAAGGCAAAAAAAGTTTTGTGTCCATATGGTGTTGCACCAAAGGATTTGAAAGATGTTATTGATGTTGCTATGTTTTTGTCTGAGCTTTTGAAGTACTCAAAGGTGAAGGTTGATCACCTACAACACAAGAAGACAAAGGCTGTGGAAAATCTTATAGGCCATAGGTTCACTATGGCTGATCACAAACATTAAGCCTTGCAAGTTCAGCAAATGTTCAACTGTGTTGAGTCAAAGTTGCAAGGTATTATGTAAGAAATATGGCAATTGAAGAAGAGGTAAGTGCAACATTAGGAATTTGTTTTCTTCTTCAAATGTTCATTTCAAGTATTTTGTTCATAGTTGTGTTGTTCGACTTATTTTGACCTAACTACATGTTCAAGTTCCTTGATTTTTCTTTAGCAACAGCCAATGTGCTAGGGTTGACACTTTTGTCATTTCTTGAGTGTTATCTTGTGCATTGACCGGTCCATGGTGTTTTCCTAAGAATTTGTTTAATGTTTTGAACTTGAATGGTTTGCAAATGAAAGGGAATAAACAAAATGTGGATGCAGCCGGTACAGCAACAGAGGTACTTAAAGTTAAAAGGTCATTATAACATGTTCACACCACATTGGAAATTAAACCCTTATCATGATTAGATTATGAAATGACCATTAGAATGGCCAAGTTTAATGTAGAAGATATTATTATCCTAGCAATGGAAGGAGAGGTAATCTTTCAAAATGCCGAGGTTTGAATCATCAAAGGTTGATGGTGCAATTATAAGTGCGAAGGCTTTAACTAGTTGCCTAAAGCTAGAAATGAACATTATTAATGTATAGCTATAAGAGATGCAAATGTTGGGGCGTAAAAGCATGGTATTTTATACAAAAAAAGTTGACAAAAAAAATCAAATTAAAAAAAAAATCACAAAAACACAAGAAAGTATATTCATTTTTTATTTAAATTTCATTTTGAAACCATGGTGCTTTCCATTGGGTTTGTATTAAATTGAATACAAAATTTGAAAAAATTTGGAATAATAAAAGTAAGGAACAAATACTTTTGAATTTGATTGGCCAATATGGTGTTCAAAAATACTTTTTCATTTGAAAATTTAATAAAATAGATTTGTGTGAAATTATAACATAAAGATCATTGTATATTCAAAGGAAGGAAAATAAATAAATTTTACTTTCTTTTTGATAGAATATACTTAACACATACTTGAAACAAATGTTACACAACAAAAAATGAGCTTCAAAAGTTACTTACATTTAGAAAAATCTACTTGAAACCTACTTTTACATTGAAAATTTAAAAATTAATTCATAATAATGAAAATATATTTTTTCATCATTTAAGTAAAAATATTAAATGTACAATAATCTTATGATGGGTTTTAGTTCTACTTCTTATTAGCTTGACAAGTAAACTACCAAGGTAATTGAATTGTATACTTTACCATGTTTTCACCTTGGTTGGAGTTTCATTTGGCCTAAACCTATTTTGCATCCGTGCATGTCAGTTTCTATATATTTCATTAGTTTGAACCCTTGTGGGTATTGCAACAAGGGCTATCAATGTTATGGCATTGCAATACCCTCTTGTAAACATGCATTCCATCCCTTCTACCTTGCTCAAGTGGTCAAGTCTTCAAATAGGTGTTTAGTTTGTGGCTTAATTTTGCACCTTGATTGGTGGAGGACTTGGGGATTAGCAATATTGATGAAGAGATGCAAGCATTTTGTGAGAAGCTCAATCTCGTGCATGAAATTAGTTGCAACTTCAAAGGTTTTGCAACTTCAAGTTTTATTGGAAAAAAATAGCTTGATTAACCATGAAAGATGGGGGCAACAACTTTAAAACTATGGTTACAACATTGAAATCTATTATTAATCATGGACCTTTGAAGACTTTTTGGGTTTATGAAGGCATTTATTTTGGGCATGTGATGTTTAAAGCATGTTGATATGTAATGAATGATGAGGGTAAATGCAAGATTGAGTGTCTCACTATTGTAATGGTATGGATTTTTTTCCTAGGGACCCTTGGTTCAAATGCATATGGTGATTAATCTATTTTTAATTATGATTATTAACAATGGAATCTAGACAAACAACTACATTAAAAAGACATCCATGTTGTTATTTTTTGAAAAAAAGTTTATCCACTATGGGTAATGGACTTTGAAAGCTTAAAATATGGACTAGTCGAACAATTGAAACATGGAAAAATTGGCATATTTGTGGGTGTTTTTAATTTAAAATTGTTGTAGTTACTCAAAATAGGTTGTAGTTTGTGATGATACATTCATCTCAAGAACCTATCCCATGTAGTCCTTAATCAAATGCAAGATATGGACTTTTGAATGGTCATAATTGGACCATATTTTCATAAGTTCATAAAACAAAATTTTGACTATTTTTCAATTTTATTCCTTGACAAGCAAATATTTTCACAAGCTTTATTTAGGGTGATGTTAACAGGGACTTTTTAGCCTCTATTTTACACATTGGAAATTCCATAGCCCTCCACAATGACATCATCATGTAGGGACTTACCCATTTGAACTTTAACTTTTGTGAAAAGCTATTGGGTGAGTTCATTCATTCATTTAAAGTTTAGGGAAGTTTGTTTGTATAGGGTTTAGAGTACGATATGTGTTTTTCTCGTTTTGACCATCATGTCGAAGGTATGGTTTTTGTGTAGAGGACATGGGTAATAGCCAAAATAAGGAATGATGACAAGGGATCATTAAAATGAATGCTGCAGAAAGGGAAAAAGTTGTAGAACGTCAACATCTTCATTGAGCTCAACTAAGAAAACTCCAAAGAAAAAGATTACAAGAGAAAAGGGTCCTTGAAAATGTGCATAATGAAGAATAGTTTTGCGATGTGCCAATCCGTGAGGTTAGATGAACAACGTAAATCATACTTGAGGCAATGAAAAAAACCTTGAAGTCGTTTCCAAACAAAACCACACATGAAAAAATAATGAAGAAGGTTTTATCAAACCCTTTTGTGATAACCTTAATTCCAAATTTTGTTATGATGTATAATGATGATGTTGTTAAGAGAGAGCAAGCATGACAATTTTAGTTCAATCTTTGTTAGAAGTGAAAAGAACAAGGTCATCAACCAAGTTAATCAAAAAACATGTTTTGTTGACAATAGTTGTAAATGGTAGTTTGATATTTCAATTAGGCAGAAAGCAAGGCTATTGAATGTGCATCCCATGAACCTCACAAAGGCTATTCAATGGCAAGAATCAATGAATGAGTTAGGAGGTTTCCTCTATCATTATTTATACGAAAGAAGCAGTCAAATGTTTTGGCTCTTGGGACTAAAACGATTGTTCTGTCATGGTGGAGTTTCGAAACACACATGAGTCCCAAATTCTAATTGAAAGGGGGTGGTTGGAGAAGATTGGCACCACATTTGTATGAAAATATACCAATGTAATACCTCATGGAAATGCAAGTTTTATTTATTTTCTCTATTTTTCTTTGTGTTGTTATGTTCTCAAGAGTGATCTCAATGCACCTTTTCTTTTTTATCATGTTTTCAACTTTTCTTCACATATTGATCTCCTTGAAGATCTCAAGTTTTGGGCACTATAAGGCTTTAAGGTTTTCCTATTACTTGTAGAAAACAATCAAGCTTTTAGGGTTGGGAAGCAATAGGAAAAGTTGTCCAATTTGTAGAAGTTTCTTAATGCCCATGTACAATAGTTAAAGTTTCAAACCTTTCAAGCTCCTATAAGCATTCATTGATTAATAAGTTGTGCCAAATTAATTGGTTCAATATCAAGATACCACAATGTTTTGTTGAAGATCCTATAGTTCATGGGAGATTCCATTCTGTTTTTGCAAAACTAGAAATTTGTATCTTGTTGGTTTCCTAGTAATTAATACCTTTAATTTCTCATTGTTTTTCAATTGAACTTTGATGCCAACTACTTTAATATGGATCATATGTACATGGTTCATGAAGATTTTCAGTGAGGGAGGTGAGGTACAATGTTGTAGCAATTTAAAACTTCAAGGGGTTGGCTACAATTTTTCTATTTGTATATATGTAGAGGTTAAAAGATTAAGAAGAACATGCCTTATAATAAAAGCCTCAATTTGTGGAAACGCTTTGAGAAATGTTGTTTTGGTATGGCTTTGATAGATTATTTTTGTTCCTATTCAATTCATGTATCCATGGTCAATTTGATTGAAGAGTTATTTGATAATTAGCCTTGAATTTTCGTGGGGATTTACACCTAGGTTTTTTTCATCTATCCACAATGCTTTGCAAGTTTATGATCTTAAACTACTTATATTGGTTGCTTGTAGCATGTTATGTTAGCTTAGTAACCACATTTTTAGGTCTCAGATGAAACCATTAAGTCCTTTATGGCTCAAGAACATGGAGGACTCCAATTTGATCTAGTCACAAAATTAAATTACGTTAATTTAAAAGATTATTGATAGAGTTATAAGCTTTAACTCAAAATTTAAGGTAAATTCCATTATTACACTTGTGGGTAAACAAATGTTAACAAAATGTTTACCCAAATGCATTTATTCAAATTTACTAACATTTCTTGCTACTATGTTTGTCAATACTCTTTTGAACATCAATCTTTTTAATATCCCAATGTATTGCGATTGTTAATAGTCTTGTGGGTACTGCATTTGGGTAGACCATGATGCATAAATGTAGTTAGACAATTGTGAAATCATTGGTATTGTGTTTGAAGGCATAGATATTTCAAGGTTATGTTCGTTCAAACTATTGTTTTTATAAAATTTGAATTTACATGGCCCCTTGAATGTGAGCCATAATTACCATACAAACTTTTGGTTAAACAATGGGTACTAACATTTTGTGGCATTTGTGAAATGACACATTGGGTAATGTTTTATATTGGGAATAATCATGGAATGTTCAGGATTGCAACATTGTTGTGGTGAATATTTGTATAATTAATTTTAGGGCCCCTTGAATGTGAACCATAAAGGATTCATGGGGATTTACCTTTATCATTTTTACAACATTTGTTAACATTTGTTGACATTTTGGGATGCATTTGTGAAGTGACATAGTGTGTGATACATTAAACATTAGGAACAATCAATTGTTGAGGATTGCAACAACGTTGTGGTGAGTCTTTGTGAGCATTTCTTGACTAGTAATGTGGATCTACAAAATGTCATCTAAGTACTATGTAACATGTATGCCTTTTGGGGACCTCATGTGTCTTCTATGAATTGTATTGAATAATAGGTGGCTAATATTGAGGATTTGCACATGTGTTATGTGAATTATTATGAACATTTGGTGACTTATGATTAATTGTAAGTGTCTGATGTGAGTACTTGTGAACACTTAGTCCAATTAAGATGACTTGCAAATGTCAATTAAAAGTTGTAGTGGACATTTCGTCATTGATGAAAATTATTAGATGTTTAAAGGGAGTTATAAGAAACATTTGGTGATTTATGAAGATTAACAAGTGGGATTGTGAGTATTTTTGAACACTTAGTGATTGATGATGATTTACCAGTGTTTTAGGAAAGTTGTAATGGAATTTTGTCATTGATGAGGACTGACAACATGTCTATTGGGAGTTGTAATGGAAATTTGCTGAGTCATGAAAACTATCAAATGTCTTATGTGAATACTTGTGAATACTAAATGATTGAGGATGATTTGCAAATGTCAATTGAAAGATGTTATGGACATTTTGTCATTAGTGAATACTATTAGATGTTTGTTGGGAGTTGCAATGAACATTTGGTGATTTATGAAGACCAACAAGTGGGATTGTGAATATTTTTTAACACTTAGTGATTGATGATGACTTATAAGTGTATGATGGGGTGCTGTTACGCTAATAAGAATCAAAAGTAATTGTAACAACTATTTAATTTTGTGTTTTTTACACCAAAACAATTTAAAAGAATTTTAACTTAAAAATAGGTTAAAAGTTTTACACATGATAAAATCTAATATCTTATTCTATAAATGTTTGAAATATGAAACTATTTCATTAACATTTAGACCTTCAAAAGTAATGTAAAAGGACTTATAATTAAGTAGTAAAAGGACTTATAAATGGACTTGGAAAACTTTGAAAATGACATTTTTTGGCAAAATTTTAACACAAACCTTAATAAAATAGTATAAATTTTAAAAAAGATTTCATTATAAGAAATCACGGTTTATTTGACTGGAAAACTAAACCAAAAACCAGTCATTTTGACATTTGGTCAATTTGACCATTTAGTCATATTGGACAAATCAATTTGAACACATTCAACTTGACTAGTGGTTTTTTTGACTAACCATAAAATTATCTTTTTGACTATTCAAATTAGACAAAAAATTTGGTAGCCAAAAAATTTTAATTAAAAAAAGCTTAATTTGTAAATATAAAAATGTAAATAATAAATAAAAATAAGTACTTACCTACCTACCTAACATGGCCTCCTACCTACCTATCCACAACCCACCTAGGTACTATATATTTACACATATATACAAGGTATATTTATGAATATACATACTCCACATAATATATGTTGGTAAATGGGATTGAACCTTGTTTTCCTTGGCCCCACACCAATTTCTTGGCCATCAAACCACTCCACCATTTTGTAAAACAATATGATACCAAATGCATTTAACATATTTCCTTGAACTTCCATGAATTTTTTTGTCAATGTGTATAACAACATTTGAACTTGAATTCTTTTCATAAGTAGTTTAGTAGGTACCTAACTAGGTAGAAAGATAAATAGATATAAGTAGGTAGGTAGGTAGATAATAGGTAAATAGATAGATAAATAAATAGGTAGGTAAGTATATAATAGGTAGGTAGATAGATAAATAGATAGGTAGGTAGGACATAAGTAGGTAGATGGTTGGTTAGTAGGTAAGTAGGTAGCCTAGGAAGCATAGCAAATAAGTTAGCTAACCAAATTAATATGGCCAATTTGACTAAGTATGGCCATTCAATATGGCTGATTTGATTAAACCATGGACATCTTGATGGACCATTTTGAAAATTTGTCCTTCTTGACTAGATGTATGACTTAACACTGAATTAAAATGGTCACTTCAATCAGAAGAACCAACCAAAAGGACCATGTGTCTTTCATACCCCATGCCTTTAGTCAAAATGAACATCCTTTTGGTCAATGTGGACATTTTAATTAAGTTGAACCTTTTGAAAAACCATGATTTCTTGTAATGTCTTTTTTGAAATTTTCTTTTTGAAAATCTTTCAAGAATATTCCCTAAAAAATAGTCACCTAAAGGGGCACCAATGGCTCCTATTAGCCCATTTACACCCTTTGAGAATTGTGATATAAACAATTGGTCATTGATGAGGACCAACAAATGTCTATTGGGAATTGTAATGGACATTTGGTGATTTATGAAAACTAACAAGTGGGACTATGAATATTTTTGAACCTTTAATGATTGATGATGACTTCTAAGTGTTTTATGAGAGTTGCAATGGACATTTGGTCAATGAGTATTGATGAACACAAGTTTTGTCGCAACCCTACTTTGGCCAAGTGTGGGGGTGAAGCCCAACACTTGGAAAAAGTGAGGAGTTGGAGTCCTCCGGGACTCCCGAATGTTTAGAGCTCGACAGCAAGGGGCAAAACACCTCGCATTGGCGTGTTCTTGGTGTCACTGGAAAGGTCTTGAAACGTAGCTATCGAAAATGGCCTCGCATTGGCCATTTGGACATCTGTCGCCCAAGTTATGGGCAAAAGAAGGGCCGGGAGTCAAACTAGCAATTTGACTCCCGACCACTAAAAGTCGGGAATCGACCAGCTCCCGATGTCCGATTCGGAAGTGCAATATGTCGTTGAAAAGATCTCGACGAGGGCTAAAACTTCAGTTCAGACCTCGTCACGATCCGAGGTCAGGGCGAGGAGCTATGA
>Ga0209208_10010112_pt1 | contig 12303 bp, 14 predicted proteins | sample S1TSphfallax_3_FD_187694 | JGI IMG/M metagenome (GOLD analysis project Ga0209208, IMG submission 187694) | Host-associated microbial communities from peat moss isolated from Minnesota, USA - S1T2_Fd - Sphagnum fallax MG (SPAdes) (version 2) | ecosystem: Host-associated > Plants > Peat moss >...
ACCAAAACTCATAATAAATGTGATTGAAATTGAAAAACTTACCAAAAAAAAACCCCTAACCCAATGTACATGCATCAAAACTAAGACATCCAAAAAAAAACCTTTCAAACATATGGCCAACTATACCAAAACTCATGACACATGTGGCTAAAATTGAGAAACCTTAAAAGAAAAAAAAATCTTTCAAACATACAACTAACACCCATAATATATTTTACTAAAACTAAGAAACTTTGATTAACCAAATCCACATGGTTGAAATTTAAAACCCCAAGAAGAATTTTGTTTGATTTTTTATTTTAAACATGTGACCAAAACTCACAACACACATGGCTAAAACTTTTTTAACCTAAAAAGGAAGGGATTAAAAACACACACACACACATGTTATTTCCATTGTTTTCAAAATAGAATGCAAAAAATTATAGAATGCAACTAATTATTCAAAAGTAAAATTTATAATTCACTTAAATATAAATAGGGTGTTTAGATTTGATCAAGTGCCAATGACAAAGATGTGGAATGAAGATTCATTGAAGACGCCCATTGCTCCAACACCAACAACATAAATATGGAATGATATGTAGATTGAGGACATTATAGCAATAGATGGATTTTTGTTATCTCACAAAAATCTTTCAAAATCTCACTTTGTAGGATGTTGCCAATGGAGGTTATTAGGCTTACACTTCAAGAAGATGTCAACACTTTACATGAGGTCAATGGCAAGAAATGATGAACTCGAAAAATTTCTATTGAAGGGAGCAAAGGAAGTCAAGGAACATCTTTAAAACAAAATGTACTACATTTGGGATGCTAACCATTGTCTCAAAACATGGATGGAGTACATAAAGACAATCACCCCAACAACCTTGAATGACAATTTGTAGTGAGAACCATGGTTTTGGATGCAAGGAAACAAACTATTGACTTATTATGGGACTTTTTTACTAAAGTGAATAGGTAATTGTTCTTGCAATTAGGTATTTTCTTATTTATGGTTTTTGTTTGATAGTCCTTTGTTCTCAATTTTTTTTTTCTCTTTTTTTAATATTTTATGTGTTTTAATGAAGAAATGTTAGATTTTCTTTATTTTTTTATTTGTGAAAATGGAAATTTCTTGAATCTTATGAGTGATATCTTGTAGCTTTACAAAAAGCAATATTGTCAAAACAAAATTCATACATTTGTTGTGGAGGGTAAAATATATCTATAGTATTATATATTTTAATGAAATATATTTTATTATTCTATTATTTCATAACATACCAAAAAGACCCCTTTATTTCATGTGTTTTATGAATATACAAAAAACCAATTTCCTTGGGCACAAATAAGTGACCATAACTAAGATACATGTGACCAAAACAATTTTACATGCAATCTTAAATACTGTAGTGGCATTCCCATTTGCGACCTGCCTTGCGAATAATTATTTTCAAAAGTTTTTATTTTTCGCTTTGATCAGTTCACAATTATTTTCACTTTTGCCAGGCTGTTTTTGCAATTTTTCCACCTTTTCGTTTTGGTAAATTCGTTCAATCTGAGCCGTTGGATACAACACCCACGACCTCGGCGATGACAATTCAATGATTGCGACGGGCCGGCCCGTCGGGCCGGGCCAGACAAAAATATTGCAGCGAAATCTGGTGCATAGACATTGCTAGCATGTCTCATTGAACGGTCAAGATACTGGTACTGTACACAGGCACTTGATTTAGGCGGGAAAGGTGCAAAACTGCAGGCCCCAAAGACTGAGTCACAGCGAGCTGCGTGCACTGTGGCTCAAACAGATAAAGAAAAGTGGCTTCCCTTTCAAAAATGGCTTCCCTTTCGCTGACAGGGTTACAAAATTATCGGATTAATTCGCAACTTCGCACCGGCTGTAAAAAATTAGTTTTTTTTTCGCAGCGGCCAGAAATAATTATTTTTAGTGCGAATGGGAATGCCACTACGGTAAAGTGAATTAATAAATTTATTATAACATTTTTATATGCAACCTTAAGATTAAATCAGTTAGTTATTTCTTATACTCCATTATAAAAATATCAATTAATAAATTTAAGTTTTACTTGTGACCATTGCATTTTTACATTTGATAGTAAAAATGATTTTCTAATTGTTACATCTGACCATAAATAAAACACTGAATTATAAATTTTTAACATGCGATTATAAATGTTTTACATATGACTATAAAGGAAAAAATTGATAAATATATATTTTACATGTGATTGCAACATTTTTACATGTAACAGTTTAGGAAATGAATTAAAATTTTATGTTTTACATTTGACCACTAAGAAAAATTATTAATAAATTTATTTCTTACATGTGATTGTGACATTTTTACATGCCACCATAAATAAAATAAATAATAATTCTTATTATTTCTATTTAATTTTTTTTTTCCTTTGTGTTATTTTCAATTACCTTGTATTATATTAAAATGAAACAACAAGTAAAATGCCATGATAATTTTTCTATTGTGGTCAAAATCAATCACACATATATTTTGACCAAAAGTTTGACATGTTTGATATGACACCGACATGAAGGTAGGCACAAAATTACAATGTCACATATGTTTGATCAACCTTTTTTTGGAGTATTTTAAGCTCATGGGATTCATTTGCAAACATCGCTTGGCAAAATGATGATCATTAGTACAATGGGCAAAATTGTGTGTACTATGATTGGCTTACTAGTTATATAATGTCAAAACTATTTTCAAAGTCCAATGTTGGTGGTATGGTTTATAACTATGTTAACATCCATAATCTTTTATTTTTTAGTAATGGTTTTGATATGTCTACTTGTAAGTGTTGAAATTGTTGGTTGTTAGTCATTACCCATGTTTCAATTTGTGTTATTCCATAATATGTCATAGTAGGCGTGTGAACAAGATATGTATGCTTAACACAATAATTCAAAATATTGAATCTAGGTGGTAATATGCTTTTGAATTTGAAATTTGTTTACAGGTAATGATATACACTAATGTAATATGTACTTATATGTGTTTTCCCTTTTTTATTTGTGCTATAGCTATTGATGTTGGTGATCCCATGGAAAATTGTTATTTCGCATTTTTCTTATTCATGTTTTCTTATTAGAGTTACAATCTACTTGAATGATAAATTATACCACATAATGACATTAAAATAGAAAATTTAAATAAAACTTGTGCATTTGGAATGGTGATATATCTCTTGCCACCCTCCTTCAACATTTGTTTTACCTTCCAATTAATAACATTATTTTCAATCTCTTGTTATTTCTACTTTAATTTGTGTTCATCCATGATATGATCAACTTTTTTGACAAATTACGAATGTCACATTAGTTGTTTTAACAAGATATATATGTTTAACACAATAATTTAGAATGCTAAATCAAAATGGCAATATATTTTTGAATTTGAAACTTGCTTGCAAGTCTTTGTATATGCTAATGTAATCAATGTTTTTTTTGTGGAAAATTTTCATATTGTGGTGACAAAAAAAATTTCCATTGTGAGCTTTGTAAAGGGATTTGTTGGAAAAATACACAAAAGTTGCCATATTTTGAGGAAATAAGTTAGAAGTCACCTTTTTAAAACAATGAGTTCCTATAGGTTGCCAAAACTAGGCATGATTCCAAAAGGTTTCAATTGTCCTATTGAACCTCTAACCAAATTTGGCTCATTTTTCTTGTGGATGATCACCAATCTACCTAATTGACAAAGTTGAAAAATAAAACACGTGAATGTAATGCGTACTTGTATATGTTTCTCCCTTTTGGTTTGTAGCATTGTTTGAATTGCAACTATTAGAGTTGGTGACCCCATGGAAAAAGAAGTAATCCCATTGTCAAATTTTCTTTTTTTGCATTTTTCTTATTCATGTTTTCTATTAGAATGGCAATTTGCTCCAACAATAAATTATATCACATAGTGACATCAGAAATTCCAAAACCTAAATAAAACTTGTGGATTTGGAACAATGATATGTCTTTTGTCACCATCTCCTTCAACATCTATTTTTCCTTCCAATCAGTGACGTTATCTTCAATCTCTCTAGACTCCAATCCAAAAACATCCATCAATAGACTTGTATCTTGTATTATTGAAAACAAATTCATAGAATTCAAAACAAATTGCTTCTTGAAAGATACAACTTCAAAGCCCAAGAGATACACAAGATAAGGAGATTAGCAAGTCACAATTAGTTGGTCTAGTTAGAGCTAAATCCAATATCTTTTTCCCTTGACAATTGCCCATAAAATCTTGTCTTGATCCATTTAATGCTAAGTTGAGCACTAGACTAGAGAGATTGTCATTACAAGTTGCATCGAATTTGATTGTAATAGAACAATTGTGTGATCCATAGAAACCTCACTTCAATGCTACTATCCTTTGTGCAATTATAATCAACTACTTGTTTCATTCCAAGTTATTTCTACCCACAACTTGCCCCTTGCATATTTGAGCACAACCTAAACAACCTTCATTATGATTTTCATCATCATAAGCAAAACTCATTCAACTGAACGTCACATGCAAGCCATTGTGATCATAATTAAGACCAAAACTATAATGGCAAAACTTGCCAAATATGAAAAATTGGACATGAGTGTAATTGCCAACCATTCCAAAGTAAAAGTTCATAGATTTAGATTTCAATTAAAATGCTAAAAGTTTGATATCGTTCATATCCTATCACTTTTTACATGGATTTAGTGTCTAAATTTACATTCAAACATAGAATGACATTACAATACAAAGTTATTAACGGGAATTATTAGAGACAAATACTTTATGTTGACAAGGACTATACGCAACCAAACCTGTAGAAGAATCAAACATTGTTGTCTTCTAGGACATGTGGCCTTGGTTGCTTGGAGTTGCTTTGAAATAAATCTCTCTTAATACTTCCACACATGTCCAAGTAACATGTCTTGTGCCCTCCATTTGAATTTTATTGCTCCTCTCTTCTACACACGCAAGTAGACTCTTGATCAAAGCTTCAAAGTGATGATAATATCTTAAAATTTGATGTTGCAGTACCCTCTAGCATGATAGTTCCCAAGACTATCTCAATAGCTGCAATTTACTCTCACCACAAAATTTTGTCTTCTATGAGCTTCAAGCAATTGTCAAACAAGCAAGTCACTTTCCACCAATGATCCCTCTGCTGTGTAGGATAAAAAACCTCACTTCAAAACTACACTTCACTCAATCATCTAGAATTCCAATCAAACCCTACTGAAACTAAATTCTAACAAACCAAGCACAAGATCTCACAAACACACTTGTGAGCAAGAGCTTGCAATTCACCCTCAGGCATACCATCATGGGGTTCCATTGCACCATTATCCCATGCATTGATGTGTTCTGTATTACCCACTGTTAGCACCAACTTTTCCAAATAATAGTCCTCATTCTCCTATGTCTTCACGACTCACAAATGATCTCTCATTACTAACAAAGGTTCAAAAAACCAATCTATCACATGCTCCTTTGGTTGGTTGAAAGATCTCACTTCAGTTCTATCACCTACAATAAGAGGAGCTCTATCATAAACATGTTTTGAGATTTTCAATAGCAACATTTATGGTAGTAAAAGCTACATCCCCATTTGGCATAATCAACTCCAAGTAGTGTGTGGACATCAATGTTAACCAACATATTGAGCTTCTATTTAAAGACTTGCAGCAACAGAAGACTTCACCATGATGTCAGTTAGCTGAACAAAACCCAAAAGAGAAGACTGAAAGAAAAGAAAAATTGGGCAACTAGACACCATTGCACATTCCACAAAATTGGAGAAAGGACAATTTCATAGAAACACCTTGTCCAAGACATTGGCGTGGTTAATGCATACACTGTCATCCCTCAGGCAAGTTCAAGATGCATTAAATCAATGACAACACCTTCCTGCCTTCTTTCTACATAGTAAGATCAGAGAAAGAGAGCGATTGCCAAATTTGCACCTAGTTTCAGATGGTTGAAAGGACATGCTCAGGCAGAAGGGGATGACTGCCACCCCAACAAGATGCCTCCCAATCTCAATCCTCTGATCATTAGTGTTCAATGTCCAGTTGCATTCAGGTGCTTGAAAAAATCGTGCCCTTCCACGCAGTACCTCATCCCTGAGGGGAGTCTCTCTCTCTAAATTCCTTGCCAAAACCCTAGAAACACATTTGAGCTTACTAGGGTTCCACAACTACCATGACATTTCTTCAAGAAAATACAACCATAAGCAACTGACCTCCCCTTTCATAATTGCCATACAACTCCTGCTCATTGTTTCTCACTCCTAACTCCAAGCTCCTCATTATTACTATTTCAAGACATTTGTCCAACAAGAATGAAGCAACCATAAGCATATAGAGAATAACCAGTCCTCAAAAGTAAAACCCAAAAAAAAAAGACTTTGAAAGGCCTCAGTTGTTACCTCATATTCCATAACGCCTTTTGCCCATTCCCAGACTTCTTAAATTGTAGAAATTGGCTGCTTTAAGGTCAGTGCCAATCCTGCCTGATGCATAACAGAAAAAGCCCTCTAGATCTTTTATGCCATGCAAGGCACCTCTAGGGCACATTCTACAACCTAGTAAGCCGTTATTGCAAAATAGACCCTCTAAATCTTGTATGCCAAGTAAAGCACACTAAGCCACATTCTGCACACCAATAAGCCCTTATACCAGAAAAGGCTCTCTAAATCTTCTACACCACCACCACCTGCACCCCTCCTTGGCACCCTAAGCCACATTCTGCACCTTAACAAGCCCTTTTAGCAGAATAGGGTCTCTAAATCTACTATGCAAGGGAACACACCACTATGGCACATTCTGCACCCTAGTAAGTCTTAATAGGGTGCAGAACACAGCCTTGCCTGGGCACCTACTCTAGTACTTAGGACATCCCTTGGTAAGAGATTCAGGATATTGACTGATAGTTGGCACCAAATGGATGTGGCTCAAGTCCAGATTTGCAAATCTCCAAACAATTTTCAGAGTGTTACAAGACCAAACAATTGTTGGAAAATCCAAGTTACAGAAACTGCATAGTAAGCCTAAAAATCAAAACAATCAACATAATTGTTTCATTCAATCAACAAAAGCTGTAAATTGGTCCAATATAATAATACCCATTGTGCCAATGACAGCTTGAAAAAACACTACTACTACTTCAGGAATCATAGCTTAATGGTTGATTTCTATGTACTAACAATTAACTTCTGATCAATTCCAAAAACTGCAGCAAACACTCTGATAAACCTGCTGAAAACACAGATGAATAATGAGCCGGATGTGTTAACAAATTCAGAAGCTCTGCCCATTTCCTCTCTTTTGTTCCATCATGAAAACTCCTACAATAGACCCACGTTGCCACTGAGCAGAGTTTTAGTCTTCTCCTAAATAACAAAATTGCAGTCAACTGATTGGATGGTAGGAACCACCATTGTCATTGTCTTCATCCACCAGTTTCATTGCCTTCCTGTAGAAGTAAATAAACTGGCATAGAATCTGGCTTTTTGTTAAGGAGAACAAAGCATGTGGATGATTTCATTACTTGTAATTTGGAAAAAAATATGTTCTGTGGAGTGGAAAAGAACATGAGCCAACAGGGCTTTCACTAGTATGATACAACACATGAAGCAGGAAAACAGGAATGATGGATTTCAGAGGATTTGAGACTAAAATCTCAATGAGAGGATACAAAGGTGTCAAGCAGCACACACACACCTGCATCCACCAGCCAAGGTAGATTTGGTTTTAGCTGTGACCACTCCGTACTGCGTACCAGAATGCTGCACAAACCACCCCCACCCATGTATTTCTTTATTCTCTCATGTCTTTCTCATGAGCTTTGGATGCAAAGTTGATTTATTGAAAGCTAACACAAAGAAAAGAAAGAGGTTCTGAATCAGGATTTCATACCTTCCCACATATGTTATGTTACCGACAAGAGCAAACATGAACATCAACGGATTAAGACCCTGCAAAAAATAATCCCAATGTGAGCAAACAAGAGTGTGAGTTTTGCATGACTTTACTCTAGAACAAATGCTTTTGAAAAATAAAATAAAACAGATGGACAAAAAACATGCCAGATGCTCCTCCACTCCGTAACAACTCACATGGCCTGAAACTCTCTTAGAGACTACATGAGATTTCCAGAGTCCTGAGAAACCTACCTCAGCTGTCCCTCTTTTGATCTGAAAAGCATCATTGTTGAAAGCATTCCATGGAGTCATCATGACACCATGAGAAAACATCCATCCCATATAAAGGACCGTGGGAAAACAGACAAAGCAAGTATGTTAGGTGTCTATAGAATAACAAGACTTGCTGGTCAAGTACTACTCTATGTACAGATAGATGCTCTATACAAATGGAACAACAAAGAGCAAGAATGCTGGAAGGTCATACATTGAGCCAGATTTGTGGGAGGCGACCACCCATGTAGATAACTGCCATAATCCACCCAAACACTTCACCCAATGGAGATATTTCCTCCCCCAACAAACCAAAAGGGACACTGTGTTGATGACTCCTATCCAATACAGAACTTATCTGCATACACAAACCAAACCAGCCATGAAATGAGATTGTGATCAATTTGATGGCATGGGCCTTGGGAAACTACACTTGTTCGTAGCTGACTGCCATGTTACACAATGCAACTGCACATCAAGGTCTTAAAAAACATGTTGACAAACTCTTGTGCAAGATCCCTTTGACTGAAAATGCAACCAAAACCCAGGTCATGCTGTGAGTGACTTGACTCTCTTCCTCAGAAGTGTAATGCCAAACACTACTAATTCCCAGCTGTTGATGACAAACCTTTTCAAAGCATCCAACCACATGCACCAGAGTACTGTTGGTAACAAAGTTGCAGTGAACTACACAACAAAAAGCAAAGAATACAAAGAAAAATACATGTAGGAGACTTTGAACAGATTGCCTTGCAGATGTGGCACCCATAAGTCCTCCAGATGTATGTCTGTTGAAAGCAGCACTTATGCCCAGAGATCCAACCAGAAGTCCTCCTGTTGATGCCACCTGCTCCCTCTCATTTATAGCACCAAGAATAGTGAATGTGCCATAGCAAATCACCTCAAAAGCAGACAAGGCCAAATGCAGCAAGACTTGCAAGATCTTCATCATAAAACCCACAGGATTACGAACACCACACTAAGAGAAAACTACCAGATATCATCAGCTCATCTATTGTGCCATTTTGCAGACTTCTCATAACATTTGAAACTGTAGGCAGATAACAAGTTCCTAACTGAGATCCTGAACTTGCAAAAAGGAGAGGAAACTCAACTGTGGAAATCAGGTTGGAGACAGAAGTGCCTACAGGACCTGACCGTGCTCGGACAGGATGAGATCCTACTACAAGTGGGTCTGATGTGATAGAGCCCATATGCGGGAGCAAATAGCTTGATGACATATGACCACCAGCAGATCCCCCTCTTGACCCCACGCCATAAGAGCCAACTGTTGGTACATAGCTACTTGCCAGTGATCTTGCCGACCTGAATAACCAGTGCAACAACCATGTACAGACCATCAACTGGCATCAGTCAAGAATTCTTTCACTGGTGCACACACACACGCACTGACAAATTATGGGGAAAGTCTAAAACACTTCTGCATGAACACACACAATATGTTTTTGACATCTGTGGATAATGCAGAACAAGTCTAGGGTGTTGAGAGGTACGTGTAATAGAGCTCTCTGCCTGGTGAAGGGTGAGCTTGGGGAACAGTGATTGATGTGGTCTGGCGGCTTGGAATTTTACTTGTCTCAATAGTTTCAGCAGCAGCCTCATGTATGGTGCCTGGCTTCTGGGCTTCTTCTACATCTGCTTTCACCACCTTCACCACCAACAATTCACTTCTGACTGTCAAATGATGCTAAAAAGACACAAAAAAGATGCTGCTGGCTGGAAATTCTCAGGGTCAACCTCCTAACCCTAAAAATCTTGAAACTCTCCAAATCACAAGTCATCCTGTGCTACAACCACCACCTTCACAGAGTTTCAGAGATAGAGATTCATTCCCACGTTTCTCACTGGACACTTCTGAAGTGAGACAAATTTCTGTCAACATCTAATCTTTGCTGAAAACATTGCAACTGACCTCAGGAAATACATCCCCTTGTTGTCTGAATGGAGCACCTTGGAATCGCCACATGACATGATCATAGTATATAGTTTGACTGACCAGCACAACTGTTGTGATTGTGTACAACTGCAAATCAAAATCTCAAAAATAAAGGAGGAGTAAACAAAATCATTATACCTCATAATCTTACAACAACATAAACACCAATCCAATTTGTTAAGGCAAGAAACAGAGTGCAAAGGGATGTTGTACAAAGGAGAAGAAAAATGCATCTGTGGGTACCCACCATTGCCATGTAGAATTGGGTTGGTAGCTGGTGGAACATGCATGCGTGCACATCCACCAGAAGAGCTTGTGTTAGTGACGAGCTCACAAAAAAACAGATGTGAGAGAGAAACAGCAAGCTTCTGTGTTCCAAAAAAAATTGCTCAAAAACATCAATAAAAACATGTGACCACCAACCTTCACCATCTAATTTAACAGATGCAGAAATCTGTAGTCTACTCCAGGACCAGTGCATGCAAGAAGTGAGGAAGAAGAAGAAGAAGAAAATGAAGGTCAATGCATATACCGTTGCTGGTTCCAAATAGCATCCTGCCAGGTTGAACAAATCCCTGCCCATAACAAAAACCATCAAGCAACAACAAATTCCCATAACCCTTCAGACTCAGCTGATGATACTCTATCATGGGTACTGAGATCTTTAGGTGCTGGATCTTCTTCCCCATGCCCACCACCATGGGTTTTCTTCTTCTTCTTCTTCTTCTTCCTTAGATGAAAATTCTATGCAGAGTACATGTACCCAACAGAAGGGTGCGAAAGAAGCAGCAGCAGCAGCAGTGTCCAGCAGCCAGCAGAAAGCCCTTGTGAAGAATGAATGGGTGGTGCAATTCTGAGGCTTACCCAACAACCCAAGTCATGAGAAAGAGGAGGGAGATGCCCTCAGTGGATTTCTCCTGGAAGTTGGTGATGATCTGCGGCACTTCCGCCACTCCCCAGCTCACCACGCTCAACAATCCCATCACCAACGAGACTGTATCCCGCCGGTTGCAAACACAGTCCTTCAGATACCGCTCCACCCACACCATACATCCCTTGTCAGCCGGACATTCCGGCATCGGCCCAGTCACCCACAATTCTCCCATCTTCAGCGCCCACAGGTCCCCCCAACCACCCCACCTCTAGTCTAGTCTGGTCTGGTCTTGTCTTGTCGCTTCTCTTCTCTTCTCTTCTCTTCTCTTCTCTCTCTTTCTCTCTCTCTCTCTCCACACGAGACTTCTCCACTCTGACGACACATGCAATTGATTTGAAAAACAAACAACCGACGCAGAATGGGTTGTTGTTGGGATGTCGTCTCATGCATCAGCCATATGCTGCTGGGGTGCTGTTGCAGTAACAACAAGTTGAAGAAGGTGGTGAAGGAAGGAAGATGGTGCTATTGCAGCAACAACAAGTTGAAGAAGGTGACGAAGGAGATGGTTGCAATTGTTTTGATGGGATTTTGGAACACAATGACAAGCTCTACCCAAAGAGAGAGAGAGGATGATGGACAAAGCGGTGCGTGGGGATTATGGGATCGCTGGCTGGCGCTGCACCGCACTGCCACCAGCCTTGAGCCCCACAATAAATAGGCAAGCGAAAATACGACTACCCATCAAAATAGATGGCCATGGCAATTTTATGTTTTTCTCATATTCTCATGTAACTCGGAAGTTTTACTCAGGAAACCATTTTGACGGTCTCCTCCTCCTGAGTTTCACCTTGTCTTTCTTTTTTCTCTCTAATCGCCTCCACTGCTGCTACATAGATTATTGCTTGCTACATAGATTTTCACTGCTCGCTCCTACAGCTTTACTATAATTCCTCTCCAACCTTGTGCATTAAGTGCTGAGATTCAGCAGCATTTCGTACTGAGTTTCAGCATTTCATACTGAGATTTAATACAATTTCCTTACTTTACGGATACTACTAAAAGAGCGGTTAGGGGTCGAAAGGAGGCCCAAAGACAAGGCGACTTTGCAAATTTCTCTAATAAATCAAATACTTGACATCAAAGTGCCAAACCTAGGTACAACGTACAACATCTTATCTATTGGCAGGGCCAGCCAGCCAGCGTGTTTGTGATGCCTTGTTTTGAAGTCAGTCCTACAGAATTCTGCTTCTTAACCCCATCTCTGGGTT
>Ga0209208_10010113_pt1 | contig 12303 bp, 7 predicted proteins | sample S1TSphfallax_3_FD_187694 | JGI IMG/M metagenome (GOLD analysis project Ga0209208, IMG submission 187694) | Host-associated microbial communities from peat moss isolated from Minnesota, USA - S1T2_Fd - Sphagnum fallax MG (SPAdes) (version 2) | ecosystem: Host-associated > Plants > Peat moss >...
AAAACACCCTCAATTCTTTCAATTGCCCCCAATTGTTATGGTACTTTGGGGGATGGGGGAAGGTATGGAAATTTATGTTCCCAATTATGTTCCCACCAAGTTGTTATCAAGTTCTCAAAGTGTTCACATCAAGTTCTCAAAGTGTTCACGTCAAGTTCTCAGTGCAATACCGTCATGTTCCCAATGCTTCCCCAACTTTGTTTGACACGTTCCAAATGCTTTCCCCACAAGATGTTCCCAAAACCCATCACACTTGGTCACACCATAAATTCAAGGATCCAATTTTTAAAATTTTCTCTCTGACCCTATAGCCAAATTTGGCTAAATCCTCTTTGTTGTCGATGATACCCAGCCCACCCACCTCACAAAAAAGTATGGAAAAAACACTTGGTAGGCAAGGATATTGTGTTTGGATTCATTATAGAGTATATAGTAGCTTAAGGGATTTTGGCCCCTACTAGGTAATAAATAAATAATAATAGGTCTATCTATTTTTTATATGAGGATTTTTGAAAGATGATATTTTGGCTTGTGTAATTGAAACTTGAGATTAGTTATAGACTTATGATATCTTGAAGGATTTTGGTTTCTTTTAGAGTTTTTTTTTAAAAGATTATATTTTAGCATGGTGAAATACTTGAATTTCCATAATTCTTCTTTTGCCTTAAGATACTTTTTTAATGTAAATGGCAAGGCCAAACACACCCACTTTTTAGTTTTATAAAATGATACTCGCAAAATCTCCAGATATGTGTAGGTAGGTGGAGCTAGAACTGAATTTTCAAACCAAAAGTTTTCAAATGTTTTTTGAAAATAAAAAAAACAGAAGATTTGGATGCAAGCAAGGGATTTTTATTTTTTTTCTTTATTTTGGGTTTTTTGCCCAAAAAATTCCAAAATTTTAGTCAAATTTACACTAGAAAACAAGATTTTTGAATTTTTTCTCAATTTTTGTGTCAAAAAAAGAGACTCTGAATGCAAGCAACTGGGCTCTCAACAGGCCCAACAGTTGGTTCAAGCAAACAAACAAAAAACTAGCTAGGACTGGAACTGGAAGTTCTGTCAGATTCAACAATTAGTACTAAACATGATCTAAAGATCTCTTCAAAAGCTCAAACTAGGCAACAATGGTTTAGACTTTTAAAACTCCCTTCAACAACTTAAGCAAGTGCTCACATTGGATCAAACAATACAATTTGGTACAATCAGGAAGGCTGTAGCAAAAACCAAGAGCATCACCTTGATGGATGACCACCCACCGTGGTTTCACTCAGTTTGCAATTTTATCTTGCTGGATCTCCATGCACATGCAAGGATTTTTCCACGTAGTGTATAATGTCACTTTGTCAGCAATACATAATGCATCTCTGTTTTAATGCCACAAAGACCACTCCCAGGTTTTCTTCTTTATAGTTGAAAGCACCTCCCCACCTCAAAGATGCTTTTTGTTAATCGAAGGGACCTTTTGCCATTCGCATGCAAACCCTCTGTCATTCAAATAGAAAAACAGGTTCTCCTGAAGTTTGGGAACACCTGAGGGCATGGCCCTCTCCTACGGAGAATCCACTCATACAGGAACCTCCCTGACAACAGTTTCTAGGTCCAGACTCCAAAGACAATACATTTTAACATAGCCAGAAAGGAAGGAGGAAGAACCCAATTGCAATAGCATGCAATCTGTTAAGTCTTATATGCAATCTAGAGCTATGCAAATCTGTTAATAACAGTAAGGAGGCACAAATTCTTTTGCTTTAAATCATCACTGCTCCCATGCAATTCACTAAAAGTCTCTTACAATTTCATAATCTCTTACAGATTGTAAGATTACTCTTTCAAAAAAGGAGGCAGCGGAGAAAAATCTAATAGTTTCTTTATGTCTCAGAAGGGCTCCAAATGGGTCCTGCTTTTCTCAATGCTAGCTTGGCCTAACTGGCTGTCCAGTATCAGAGAAGGGCTCCAAACAGGTCCTGCTTTCTCAATGCCAGCTTGACCTACAGGCCTTGCCAGCATATTGAAAGTAAGAATTGACCCATTTGGAGCCCTTCTCCTATTCATAACTTACCAACAAGTTTTGCTATAAGTTTAAGGTGCCCACCATGATACAAATTCCTCTCTTGAAACAGCCCTTGTCCAGGCACGTTCTGTTCTGCAAAGAGAAACAAGCAAGCTGCCTCATTTTCAAGTCTCCAAAGTTGCTAATCCTGTGTGCACTTCAGACCTGTGAGATGTTGTCAATATGCTCCTCAGATTAAACCAGCAGACATGCAAGTGTACATCCAACACAACCTTTAGAAACTTGACACACTCCCCTTCCACATGCATGATTCAACAGAACCCACATCTTGAACTTTTTCCAAGCACAGTCCATGAGCTCATTGCAAAACCTCAAGATCATGCAACACCCAGATTTGAACACTTATCAAATCCATTGTGTGGTTTGCTTCCCAGAAGACTTACCAAATTCCATTATCTAACAATTTTCAGATGCACACAATGTTAAAAGTCAGAGCCAACAAAATGAAGTAATGAATGCCATGCACAGCAGACTGCAATATTTTTTGCAAAAGCACAATTGTGGAATCAGAAGCTTCACTCTATGAAACCCAGATTGTACCAAAATTCCTCTCCAGTTTCTCATAGCCTTGGATGACCAAGAACTTGGAATTTTCTTACCTGGTGTTTGTCTCACTAACATTTGACTATCAATTTTGCTACTACAATGTGAAAGCTGCACCTTCAATCACCCGATGCACAACCTGAAAACTACAAGAAGCATGAAAAGAGAAACTCAACAACTCTCACTATTTTCTTTTTGATTTTATTAATCCAAATTTTCACCCAACACCAACTTATTTTCACCTTTGTGTCACACAAAACCCACCTCCATGCAAAAATGACACATCCATTCAAAATGAAAATCTGTCTCATTCTCCATCACGCAATGGAACTTACCTCATACAGCTGCCATTACACACTGGATATCTGCCCATTGAAGTGCCTTCTGCACACTTAAGCAGAGCTTGAAACTCATAATTTTGAGACTCACAGCAAGTGGGGCAAGGAAGGGGAGTTCCCATCTTGTGGTATCTCATAGAGGAGCACCACCACACATATGTTGTTCAGGAAATGCACATGCTGTAGCAACACTGTGAAACATGTACTGCCATTATGAAGGTGAAACACTCCATATCTCCCTGGTTGCAATTGTTGGAATACTTCATTGTCTTCTGCCAGTGTCCCAACATTTCAGCTGTTCCAGAATTACTTAATGCAGTTCAAGAGATCACATTGTGTCTGGGCCATATCATCAAACAATCTGTGAGCAAACAACCTCCAAGCATCCTCCACACGTGGCATATACATTGATATATCTACTATCCAGAAAGACAAAGGGACCCAATAGCTTAGAATGGGCATGTGGCCTGGCCTATATGATTCACACATAGATATTGAGCCCATGAACAAAAGCGGAACTTGTTTGGGACCCAATAGCTTGTTGCATTTCATGGAAAGCTCCACTGCTAGCTTCTTCACATAACTTACTGGCCCAGCATTGTCGTACCCCCTTGCAAGTCTTCTCTAGTACTCCACATGAGTAATGCTCAATTTTACAGTCCTTGGGCACCTTGCAACCCATCTTGGAATTTTTACTTCACAATCTCTTCTCTTATCAAACTGGAGACCCATGTTTTCTCAGAATGTGGATCTGTTGCACATTCAACCTTCAAGGTCTGCTGCTCCTTTTCTCAGACTGAAGAAATGCTGCAAATCTGTAAGCACATTCAACCTTCAAGGTCTGTTGCTCCTCTCTTGCTGAAGATGAAGACTTGGTCCTATCCTCCCCCTCCTCATGAGCACTACTACTTGTACTCATTTTCAGTGTGCTGCTTCTCCTCAGTGCAGATTCTTCCACTCCGAAAAAACCAGAAGAAGAAGAAGATGATGATGATGATGAAAACATCAAGGGAAGAAGAAGAAGATGCAAAGATGCTGCTCCTATCAATTGCTGCTGATCACTTACCTGTTTCAAATCTGAAGATGAAGAAGAGTTAGTTCTATCCTCCTCCTCCTCCTCCTCATCCTCCTCCTCCTACTACACATGAGCATTTGTACAGATTTCCGGTTTTGCTTCTCTCTCTCTCCCGTGCACATTTTTCTTCTGCTCCGCACAAAACAGAAGATACTTAGAAAATGATGATGAAGAAGAAAAACAGACGGCAAGAGAAGAAGAAGAGAAAAGAGAAAAAATACATCAAAGATGCTGCTGTTACCAATGCAAACAAGATCCGTATTATTCTCTCTGGATGAGATGCTCTTCTGTTTCCAGGTTATTCCGCGGGACGCGGCAGACGAGGCTTAACTTACACCACCTTCATTCATTGCTGAAGGAAACCCTAGGAAGGAGGAGGGCCAACAAGCGCGTCTTGATCGGAGAGAGAGAGAGACAGTATGTATGTATGTACGTATCAGTCCCGTGATGTCTTTTGTCGCTCATAAGCTCGTCTCAGAACTCACTCCGCAAAACAGCACCAGCTATCGGCAAAAGGCCAGCCGGACGACGACGACGACCACCGCGTTCGGCTGCTGATCAGGTCCAATCTTTCTTCTCGTTAAGGCAAGCAAAGCATTCTTTCATACTCTACCTGATGCATCATCATCGTCATCATCTGTGGCACTTTGTTTTGCAAAGAATTCTGCGGAGACAGGATAATAACAAGAACCTCCTCCTCTGGACGGATCGATCGATCGACCTTGATTGTGTGTGCGTTTTTTGTCTCATGTAAACTGCTCTAAACTTCGGGATCGCTTCTGGTTCTGGTTCTGTTTTCTTTCTATAAATAGTCGTTGATGCGTTGTTCGTTTGTTTGTTTGTTTGCGTCGTCGTGTTTTGGAAATTCCTTTCTGTTTTGTATGTGCTTTTTTTTGGCTTCTTCTTCCTCTTCTTTTTCTTCGGTATTGATCTTCAGGCAACTGATGATCATACCTGAAGAGTTTGCGAGGACAGGATGCTGATGATGAAGAAGAAAGGACTCTTCTTCTTCTTCTTCTGGCCAGATTTTGATTGGTGAGGAGGAAGAGGATCTAGAACTTTATTCTTGCTCTGTAATTTGCTTTGTCTTTTGCCTATTTCCCTGAGGAGATCTGGCAAGCTTTCAAACCTCTCCTCCATTTCATGTTGATCAAGATTCTCTTTGAGTCTAGTTTAGTAGATCTTAAACTAGAAGGTGCATCGTATTCTTCTTGCTCTGTAATTGATGTGGCTTTTTTGCCTATTTCCTGAGGAGATCTGGCAAACTCTTTCAAACCTCTCCTCCATCATGTTGATATCAACCTCCTCATCAGTATCAAGTTTAGTTTTGATAGATGTCTCAAACCAGAAAAGGCTCTGATTGTGCTGCTGCCAACAATACATCCAGACTCTCTCTGATGTGTTGTTATATGTCAGACAAAAGAGCAACAAATTCTTGAATGAAATTATCACAACAGGAGACATGTTCTGACAACAGGGACATGTTCTTCTGTTTGTGAGCTGATCAGTGTGGTTGGTCTTCAGTACTGTTTTCTTCCTGCTGGACTGTCATCTCTTATGTTTGTTCCATTTCACAAGAGCTTTTTAATTATGCTTGTTGCTGTGGACCACCATTCTTGCTATGGAATTTTTTTGGTCGCTTTGTGGTATGCCATTATGTCTCATGTCTTTGAAAGAAGAACCAATTTTGGTTCTTTTTGTCTCAATGACAGAACTTTTGTCTCACAGTTTTCTTTTGTCTTTCATCCTCTAGGTTTCCATAATAAAGGTCAGCACGTCCAAATTGAAAGGTGGACATGGGCGATGAGAGGGAGACTGCTGGTGACTCCAGCCACAAAGAAGTCCAGACACCAGCACCTACTCTTGCTGAAGAGGTACTCATTGTAAACCTTTTATATATTGGACACAACCCTGATGACACATGAAACATGAACTTAGGGTTCAAAATATGCAAGGGAAGAAGAAGAGGTGCATGATTTGATGAGAACAATCTGTGAATGAGAGATTTGAGCTCAACCATAGCTGGCAAACACAAAACATAGCCTAATTGTCCCTGTTAATTGGATGCAAATCCTGCATGGTTAAAGGGCAATTTTGAATGACAGTGTTGTGAAGTCAGCAGGTATTTGTGGACAGAGAGACAAAGGATATCAACATATGGAGTTATGGAAAATAATATTCTATGTTGACATTATTCCACTGGGAGCTTCATCCAGTATTTTACCATGGGAGCTTAATTAGGACCTTGTTATATAGATTTTGTTGATTAGGATCATTGCTGGTTTTATTGATCACATCTGTTTTGGCATGTGGGTTTTTGGTCATTTGTAGGAGGCAATATTGAAGAAGAAATATGGTGGCCTTCTGCCCAAGAAACCCCCTCTCATTTCTAAGGTCAGTTCCATTCACCTAGTTCTGGCTTCACATAGGAATCTGGATGCCAGTTTCAGAGGAGATTGATATAACTGTCTAGCTGTGTACAATTCATTTGAGCTCTCACAAGTTTCCAGTTACCACAGGGAAAATGTGAAGAAACAAAAATGCCAACACTGATCCTATAATGCTTGGAATTTTTATGAGCATGAAGAACATGGTAGATATACCTCTGATCCCTCACCCCAATACTACCAACGAAGCCAGCAGATGTTCTCTATAGCTTCTCTCCTTTGAAACATCCAAGTTAAGATCCCCATGTTGAGTATTTTAGAAATTTAGGTCCTTTTGGAGGACCTAAAAATTTGATGTAAGAGTAGAGCATATACTCCAGGTCACCAACCTTTTTGATTGCATCTTTGTTGGCATTCAATGAATTTCACCTATTGTTCTGTTTACTCTAGACCAGAAGTCTAGTCAAATATGACCAAAAATGTTATTTATATGCTTGAATGTCATGGTGTGTATGGGAGAAGGTTTCTGGTTATCATTCTTTTCTTTCATATTAATGTTTATGGATGGGTTGTTTCACAGAGGTATCTGCTGAAGTGCATCTTGTGAGGTGTTGACAGGATCACGAGCGTGCATTCTTTGATTCAGCAGACTGGGCACTGGGAAAGGTTTGCTTCAACCTTTTTTTGGATGTTGTCTCTCTGTTTACTGTAGCCAGTAGTTTACAGTATCTAGATTAGGGTGACATGATCACAGCTAGTCCATGATGAACTAATGCATTGGCTCTTCTAGGGATTTGGGGTGGTTTAGTAGAGGACCTGTGTGTTAGTGGTGATGGCTGTCTACATGACATTGGACTTTTCTCAAGATTGCCATGCTTTGACAATGCACTGAAAGGAATTTTGCAAGGGAATTTGTTGGGAATGCAAGATTTGCACATGGGGAATGACTTAGGTTCAATGTTGCAGGACAGAAATGTCTCAAGTTTTTTTGTTGTTTTAAAAGACAGCTCACTAGCTGGTTTTGGTTTTGGAACAGCAGGGGGAAGAGCCTCCAGGTCACAAGCCACGCAGTATGGTTGAAGCACTCCGACCAAAACTTCAGGTGCACCCTTAGATGATATGCATGTGGCCATTCCAATTGTGTTGCTGATAAAACAGCAGAATTGAAAGCTATAGTGCCTCACTTTTGCATATGCTGCCTTATGGCTATGGTGTGCAGCCAACACCTCATCAATCACTACCCTCTAGACGATCATCCCTTCTTCCTGCAGATGGTGAAGTTGAAGGTGTGTAAAAACTTTGGTTTCTACTTCCCCTTTCCTGGAACAAAATATGTTACATTGCAACATTTGGTCACTTGTGGGCTCCATTTCTTAGGGTTTTCTTTTCTGTCTCTGTTGCCCCCAATTGCTACAACTCCTTACATACTAATTGCAATTGCTGTGCTCCCTCTTTTTTGGCTTGGGAAGCTTCAAACCAAGATGTTTGATTAGGTAAAAAAAATTCAGTTCATGTTTCAGTATCCCTTGTAGATTAAGACATAGGCTGTTGACTGGTGGCAAAGGTTGCTATAATTTTGTCATAGAAAACTTATGATTTGAGAGATGCTTAGCATATGTTTATCAGGTCCATATAGTAGTCAACATTTATTTATTCACCTGAATGTTAAACAGGTGAACCTGAAGAGGCAGATCCAAGCAATGTGGCAGACGACTGAATCTTTATTGCCAGTGTTCATGGAACAAAGACATCTCCTTGATGAAGGGAGTGGTGGTGCAATAATACTTTGAATCTTAACTAGCTGGACAGTTGAGGGTTCATAACCTGGGACCCAAACTTCATTGTTGTACTGTTTGTTTCTAGATTCAAGAGCATATGTGTTGTGTGTTCCTCTATTTCTCCCTCCAATCTTGTTCTGAGTAGCAAAGGTGAGGGAAAGCAGTGCCCATCCTGAACCACCAGAAGCCCTGGAGTAGCATGACTACAATCATTGGGCCTACAACTTTGTGCCAACAACAACAATGCTTTCTATTGTTCGAGTGACCCACCTTGCGTCAACAACTCTCAAGGTATGAGCCTCAGATAGTGTTCACCTTCACAAGGAGTTAAATGCCTTAATGCATAACTTAAACATCTTCACTCACTTTGTTACATGCTTCGTCTTTTAGCAAAGGTGACAAAAATAAATTTGTGCTCAATGAGTGTAGAATTTACTAGCTTGACACTACAACCATTAAATGAGTTTATAGTTTCAAATCACTTGTAAACATCCAATATCTAAACTCCTGAAAAACAAATATTGCAGGCAGAAATGATTACATAACATGCTTGCCCATGTTCTTTTGTATATGAGAATATTTCTTCATAGTAGAATTTGAGACAAGGAGATTCCAAGGACCAGTCCTTAGGGATACAAAGAAATTTCTGTAGACAAATAACTTGCTAAATCTGTATTTAACAAATAGAGAAAGATGAAATAGGTGATGTTCAAATGTGTCTATGAAAAATACTTAGTGAATTAGAACTAGCTTAAAAGGCTTGAAATTAAAGAGCTCGAGAAGTAGGTAATGGGAGGTAGATGATTTTGATACTCCATTTATTTCAATGATCTATTCCAATAATCCTTTAAAGTACCTCATTTTGTTTGCTTCTTGAACAATCTTTTGATTTAGTTGCAAATTTTTCTTTTGTTATGTCTATTATAATGTTATGTGTGTGTTATTCATAATGTAATTCGAAGTGTAATTAGTTTTTAAACTAAATGAAATGATGTGAATATTATGCATTGTATTGCCCTTTTATGTATTTTACACCTTTGTTATGTTCACTTCTTTTAACCTTCTAAGAGATTGAGACTATCATTTATGTCAAAGATGATTGACCTTTGGTGCTTTACTCTAGCAAAAGTCTTGGAAACATCTTAATGGACTGAAAACATCAATTATATCCTTAAATCTTTAGTTTTTTAGTATTAATCCACAAATGTAATAAATTCCTGATTTCAAACATTTGCCTCCTTGTGAAACTCTTTTGCAAATTCAAAATCCTTTTTTCTCTTTCATACCCTTAATCAACAAGCGGGACTTCTTGCATTCATTTAGTCCATCATAAGTAGGTTCCAAGTTTCATTAATTTTTCAACAAGGAACACTTCACACTAGTGATAATGAGTAAACTCGAAAAGCATTCGTTCCTAGGGGGTTAAACATGTGAAGCATTTCATTAAGGTGTTTTGGTATGCAACATATGTTTGGCAAAATAGCCCCTTGCTATTCGTTTTTGTTAGGAAGGTTAAAAATTGATTGCAAGGAATGTTGTACTAACATGGCAACACCAAATTGGACAAAAACTCGTTAGTTATATAATGTATTTTGTTGTTCCTCACAATTTTGTATCTTTTTAATATCTTTTTGCATGTTCTTAGTCGTTGATTTCTTAAACTTCATAATTCACCTTTCTCTATGTTATGTAAGTCATCAACTCAATGATTTCATAAAATTGGTTCTATTTGGTGATCAACTTGTACACCTTAGTTATATTGTGTAGTCTTAGCATTCATGGTCAAGAATATTCACAATAACTTGTGCACTTTCATCAATTAACTAATCCATAAAATTCTAAACCTTATCAACTTCGGAACAAGTCACACATGTGAACTACTAACTTGACAATGGAATTTCAACCTTTTAAACAAAACAACAATATAAAGGCCAAACTTAATCTTAAGTGGATGAAGTTATATCTATTTTAATTGTTGTGAAGGTCTTTATTTTTTTCCTTTTTCTCAACCTTTTTTCAATTTTTTCTTTTAAAGATTGCTTGCCATTGCAATTTTTCTTTTTCTTTTTTCTTTCAACCTTTTTAAATTGTTTTGCTTCTCATTACGACTTTCTTTTTTCTTTTTTCTTTCAACCTTCTTTCAATTGTTTTGAACTTTTTGTTTTGCTTCCCATTACAACTTCTTTTTTTTTCTTTCAACATTTTTTAATCAAAGGAGCATTCAAAAAATTATGTTTGTGTTTTGTTGTGTGCTCAAAAAGAAAAACTACTTTTAAGATGTCAAACTAGGTTTGATTAGAGTTGAAAGATGTTGAATTTGGACCTTAGACTTACAACTTGCACAAAACAAAGAAAATTGGGTAGTACTTGGGAAAGAAGAAAGCTTTATGTTGAAAAAAAAACACAACAAACCCATGGAGGTATTACATGTACCTGAAGATGAACAAAATAAAAAAACTTAAAGAAAAAAACAATGCTAACAATATATAAAAAATTGTTGAAATGAAAATAGTAGCACCAAAAGACAAGGAACGTTGATAAAAAAAATAATAATGTAAAGAGAAAAAAAGCAACACCAAAAGAAAAAGAGAAATGTTGAAAAAAAAAGAAACAATGTGGAAAAAATGTTCAACCTTCATAAAAATCTAAAAAATAAAAAATTTCACAAGCATTTAGTTACTTTCACAAAAAGAAAAATAATTCAAAAAACTTAATGAAGGATGTTAAAAAAATTAACATACGATAGTAAAGCCCAAGGTTTTTCTTAAGCCCTTTACATGATTTGAAATTGGAACACCTCCCAACCAATGGCAAGAGGTTGTTGAAGCTTGCAACCATCACCCTAAATCTAACCTTTAAAATATTGTAACCTTACCCATTACACACCCTTGGACCTTTAACTAACCTCCAAACCTTAAGCCCCTATAATTGAAAACCGCCCTTGAGTTTCTTTCAATACACAAAACAATTTTCATTGTTTAAATTTTTTAAATAATTTTTTTTTCATTCAAATGAAAATCAATTAAAAACCGACTTCCATTTTGATACCCACCCAACATTGATGGTTACTTATCAATAAGAGATCATTAACATACATGATCAAAATTTAAAAACATGTTCATGTTCCATAAGAAAATATAAATTAATGTTAGAATGTGAACACGTGAACCTTTGAAAGATAAGATAATTGTTTAAGAATTTTTGTCATGCATAAGAAATTGCTACAATCCTTTTTTACCCTATATTTTGATCCCCATAAAAAATAACAAGTCAAAAGTTGTCAAATTTTTTAAAAGGATTATATTTTTAACCATTACACTTTTAAATTTCATCATAATTATGCATAAATGTGTCTTTGCATGGTAAAAAAAAATAGAAAAGGGTGACATCATGACAAGATTTTGGTACACCTTAAAGAATTTGAACCTATGGTTAATTTTGTTGAATTACAATCGCAACCATTGTGCAAACAGTAGTCCAATCAATTACATATACAACAATGTCCAAATAGTCAATGCATTTTTTTGTTTGAAACCTTTAATAACCAAATGTGATTTATACTTAATAAGTGTGCCTTTTCGATCCTTTTCACTTTGTGTAACCATTTGATCATCATTCTTGAACATTTAGGTGAAAGGTCAACAAGAGTCTAAGTTTGGATTAATTCAATTATTATCATATCTTAATTCATGGTTTCTCACCAAACCAATTTTATTATGACTTGAGCAAAAGTATGTGATTCAAAGATGGCTTTCACAATAACCACGTAGTCTTTTAAGCCTTAGATGAAAAGGACCTTATTTGATTAAATAGTTGAAATTATCAATTTAAAAATCAATCTAAGATGTGAAATTTTATCATTTTCTCTTTGAATCTTTAAACCATTTCCCATGTTAATTCATGACAATTGCACATGCCAAGTGGTTCGACAAATGTTGCACAAAAATGGCAAGGATTAATCACTTTATTTTCATGTGTTTCATTAAGTGTACCCTTCATATTTGTTGGTGTTGAATTTCACACATTCATGTTTTAGAACTTGACTATTAATGTTTTTCCTTATGAATAGTTGATGTTATTCTGTCCCTTGCACAAAATTTGTGTTGAA
>Ga0209208_10010114_pt1 | contig 12302 bp, 6 predicted proteins | sample S1TSphfallax_3_FD_187694 | JGI IMG/M metagenome (GOLD analysis project Ga0209208, IMG submission 187694) | Host-associated microbial communities from peat moss isolated from Minnesota, USA - S1T2_Fd - Sphagnum fallax MG (SPAdes) (version 2) | ecosystem: Host-associated > Plants > Peat moss >...
AATTTAAAATTTTGAAATTATTATTATTTTCATCATATACTATAATATTGTGATATGAGTAATGAAATTATTCAAAGTGTAGTCTATGATAATTATGATGGTTTTCAACATGTCAACTTTGTATTTTCACAAAAGTTCATTTCACTATTTTGAAGATTATTTAATGATGAAATGGACCTTAACGTAAGGTATGGTGCAACTAAAGCATATTGGCTAGACTTCAATAAATTGATGTATATTTCATTCAAACTACCAACACAATTTCAATATAACAAGAAACCATTAACATTCCCATTTTTTTAAAGTGTAATATATGTGATTACATGTGCATGTGTGTACATGTTACATTTTCCATTTGGTGACTCCCAAATGGATTATGGTTTCAATGTTTATTGTCATTAAATGTTTCATCATTTACTACACAAGGCCCCTATTGGTCATCACTAGGTGCAAATAACACTTTATGGTCTAAATTGTTAGTTTTTTATTAATTTTTGAAAACCAATGTGCACAAAGTTTTTTCCATTTTGCAATCACAAGATGGGAAAAAAATTGGATTTTCTTTCTAGGTAGACTAACAAACCATAACAAAAAAACAAACCATTCATAGAAATCCTTAAACCAAAATGCAACTAGAACCCCATGACCAAGGAAAAAAGCTTTGAATTAATCGAAGGTTATTTAATGTTAATTCAAGAATTTCATAATTGAAAGTAATGATTTTATTTGCATTTTATCTTTATTTTATCTTCATTAAAACTTCTTTAAATTAATTAAACAGATCAAAATGATAAATGATAAATAATGTAATGTATAACTAGATATTTTTGTATATGCTATAATGCATGATGCAAACAAGTCTATCAAGAAATAATATTTTTTCTTCAAATTTTGTAATAGTTGCAAAATTCAACTAGTAAAGTTGGAGAGTGTTTTATGGCAATTTTTTTTTCAAAGGCCTCATCAACTTTGGGAAGCTCTAACTTTTGCATTCCTTACTAGCCAATTTGGAATCTATAAAAGGCTACTAGTGGTTACATTAATGCCCTACCAAAAGTCTTGAAACATCAAGGCCAACAAATGAATAGTCATTAAATGCTAGCCCCTTGAGCTTCTAAAGATTCAATTACTAGCCTATCTACCTTTTTTTCTTCAAATTTTTGGGCCTTTTCAATCAAAGGAAATGAATTGGCCTTCTATATCATGTTGGCATCTAAAAACTCATGTAGGATTGATAGTATAAAATAAATGAAAAGTGGAACTAGTGTTTACATGAGCTCTTGGTAGGTTAGAGATATTTGCACTAGGGCAAATTTAACTATCAACTTAAGTAGATAGGATTCAAAAAAAATTGTTTTGCCTCCTATAATTATCCATATTTTTGTTCCTAACTAGGTGAATTGAGAATTGTTAATGCATGTTGTGAACTTCCACCTAGTAACCTTGCATTGGAGGGATTATGATTAACAATATTTAACCTTTAAATATCCTTAGCTAATGCCCATAAGCACTTTGATAGGTTGAGTTTCACTAATGGTTACTTCAGACAATGATGTTATTAATTGATGTCCACAAATGCATTAAATAATAAATTCATTGGTTTTAGCCTTGCAAAGGAAAAACATGAATTCTAAAATGACTTATTTCATTTTTCTAAAACAATTACCATTTGTGGCCTAGTTGTTAACATGTTACTGAAAAGAACTTAAAGAATGTTATATAATTTTGGGCTACCATTCACAAATATCGTTGTATTGCAAACAATTAAATTATATAAATATGTGGGACACATAATGACCTAAAAAGTCTTCCATATTTAGAGCATAATTTGGATGAACAAATTAATCCAAATCGAGGCTAAAACTTAATGTTGGAAAGTAATTGATGAGGGCTATAGGAATGATCATATATTGGATAAAGTTTTTAATAATTATGGTGCTTTGAAGTTTTGGACATGAAATATTCAAAAATCAAATATTCAAAAATTCTAAATTGTTGATTTTCCCCATTGGGATGCAATCCCCATGGAGACTTATTTCTAAGTACTAGGGAATCGTGCTTCATACAATGGTTCAATTTTTGTTAAGTCCATGATTAGTCTTGATTTTATTTTCAATTACATTCACATTAAATTATTCTTCCATTTGTTTTATGCATGAGATAAATCAAATGTCCTTCACTAATGCAACGTTATTTTCAATTTATACCTTGAAGTAAGCAATTGAATTTCGTACCAAATAAATGGGGAGTATATTGAAATTCTTAAAAAATTCTATCATGTGTCTATATCAAAAATTACCATCATTTCCGTTTGGTAACCTTGCACCTTCATTATTATGTCATAAATTAAGAATTGATATTTCAACTATGAATGCTTTGAAATACTTGAAGGATTAAGGCATTTTGAAACAATTAAAGCTTAGAACCAAATTGTTCTAAATGTCACTTGGCTCTATGCAACATTGGGCTATCTGTTTAACCATGTTGTCAAGTTGACAACTATTTATGACCATTTTCTTGGGAAGTGAGAAGACTGCATGATGACACAAAGTAAAGAAAAACCCCACTCAAAAGTGAAAAATCATAATATAGGTAATTTTGTGGAACATGTTGCGAAAGCTACTAAAAGCCTAAAAAGCTTGTGACAACACATGAATACTCACCTAAAAAGCATTTTCAAAAGTTTTTACACAATTATGTAACAACTCATTCCTATCAAACAAAAGGTTTGGTGTAAATTTTTTTTATAATAACAACAATAAGACCACTAACAAATTGCATTACATTACACTCACAATAGAAAGAGAAATCCAAAAATCTAGTACATTGTTGCATTCCACATCTCAACACACCAAGAAAGCATAAACATTCCCTTTTGCAAAAACTAAACCTAAAATCAAAATCCACAAAAGATAAAACAAAACCTAATCAAAATACACAAGCAAAGCCCTTATAGAATCCTCAAAAATAAAACCCCAAAGACAAGCCAAACTTGTAGTATGTAATGCATTCCTTTTCGATCTTATAAGGAAGCATGTCATCCTACCCACTTCTCTCCTCTTCTTTCCTCTTCTTTCCTCTTCCTTTTGTTGTTGTTATTGCTGCTACTCAATAAAAATCTTATGGACAATCAAACATCACAAACCTTGTTATGTGTTATATCAAAACTTGAAGTTTGATAGTAATCAATATAACAACCCCATGTTCCCACGTATCCAATGAAAGCAAAAAGAAATTTGTTTTTTAGAAATGTTCATTTCTTAGTTTGCCTTCAAGTATGTGACATGCATCAACATAGGGGAAATTGTGTCATCAAGGAAACGACTAACTTTGCACCTTAGCAAATATTTTTCCAACAATGTAACACAATGGAAAAATGCATTTGTGAAAATGTTAATGCATGGTTGGCTATAGCTAGAACACAAGATGAAATCTTTTACCAAAAAAGTATTTGGTGATGATGCTAAGTGATAATGCCTTTTGGCCTAACTACAACTCCAAATAAGATGACCACATATCATTACTCATTGAATCCTACTATCATCAACATAATTCCATTTCTTTTATATGCTCCTCCAAACTCTCTAGTTGTTGTCAACTTTTATGCATCAAACTAACATTAAACAAACAAGAAAAGACATGAAATTCACCTCGGTTAGTGAGTTCCCCATAAATTGTAAACTTTTTATGAGGTGATCATCTAAATGTTAATGCATGCTTTCAAATCAAGAAGTATGACCCTTATATGTTGCACTAATATTTGGGCAAGGAGTAACATTTGAGACATGGTGAGTTCATTATATTACAATCAAATGTAGAAAAGGTACAAAATAGAAAAAAAAACCAGCAACATTACCAAAATATTATTTACCAAATTCAACTTTTCTACCAATTGAATAATTCCACACCTTTTTGATAGATTGTGATATACCTATAAAATGTTGGAAAATTAATACTTAGTAATACTAAAAAACAGCAAAATTATCACAACAATTAATTTCAGAAAGTCAATATGCCTTGTAGTAAATTTTTTTTACTAATGGGTAAATAAACAAGGCAAAAAAGGATCACTTATAGGTTGGTTTTAGAAATTTTTTTTTTCATAGACAAAAGCTTCACAAATGTTTTTATTTGCAGCAATGTCCTATAGACATATCCAAAGCCACATGTATACGTTTTACAACCTAAAAGACTTCTATAACACAACAAACACATTTGCTAGCCTCAAGACTACATCAACTAATCCATATTTGTCCCAACAAATACATAAACCCATTTCAAGAATGCTTCAATGCTTTGGGATGCCTACATGTTAAACTTGCATGCCAAGTGGAAAGGTCTATTTAACACCATAAAAAATCGATAAACACATATCCTTTTCCATACAACCTAAAATACCTTCAAATTCGTTGAATGCAACAATTATTCTTAATTAAAAAAATAACTTGAAAATTTGTCCTTTTACTTCCTAATTTCAGTTAAAAACACCAACATAGCTGAGGCACATAGGAACCACATTCCTTAATAAAAAGTTGCGAGTATCTATTCCCTTATCCATAATATCTAATTGCACAACCCAAAACCTCAACTTAAAACAATGTTTTTTCTTTGAGGACCTTTGCAAAGTAACAACATAGATGTAAACCACATAATACAAAAAACAAAGTAGGAGTTGGTTTGCAAGTGCTTCAAAGACTAGATTCAAACTAATGGGCATGAAGACAAATACATAAAACTCTTAAAAACTTGAGGTAATGAAAGTATACCTTGGAAATAACACCAATTGTTCGAGACCTTGCAACACACAAGTTTCCATAACAACCTTAGATACCATGGATAAATGATAAATGACACTTTATTTCTCCAAAATTGTTAATCAAACATAACATAAGAGAATCCAAATCTATTACATCTTTTAATGTAAGTTGTGTCAAAGGAACACAAAATATGTCTAAAAAGAAGATGATAATGACAATAAAAACATGTTTGATTGTTTTAAAAGGGAGGAAAAAAAGCATTTGTTTATTTTTGAGTACCCCAACTTGTTTCATTTTCAAGAGCATTACCTCTACTTGTTACACAATACTTGACAAGTTGCATGTTAATGATGTCTCCAACACAAGGACCATTATTGTCACCCTCTTTAAATTGCCCTTGAAAGAGTGGTCATATGCCAAACTCCGTTCATGGTTGCTTATTTTGGAACTAACAACCTTTGTGTCAAGGACACCAATTAAGCTCCTTTAACTTCTTGTTGGTAGCTACAATATCCTTATTCTTTCGTCTTATCACTTTTTTTTCTTCTTTTTTTTCCATCTATACCACTCACATATCCATGCACAATTGATTCTTCACTATAAAACTATGAGTCACCCTATAAACTAAAGGTAACATTGTTCCTTGTTGAATCTTGTGAAGCTAACTTTAGCAATTGTTAAACAAAAAGAGAACAAACAAGAAGACAAAGAGGAACAACATGGGGACCCATGATGAGAAACAAAGATGTTGCAACCATTTTTCAACCTCATAAGTGTTGCTTTGTAATTCTCAAAGCATGCATGTCTTTTGGATGTATATTACTAATGTTCTTATCCAAGTAACAAAACTTTGAATAAATTTGTCTTGTCTACAACATATGTTCGTAATTTTAAACATAATGCAATTTGGAAAAAGGAAAATTGACATGTTGAATTATACTTTCAACCTATAGGATGGACCATGAATAAACAAAAATCATTATTGTTTTGTTGGCTACTCTGAACACACATGGGGTGACTATATGAATGTTTGCATGATTTATGGGGTTCTAGAAAATGAATAAAGTAAAAGACATGTAGAAACAATCATATGTCCCTTGTAGGGTACTTGTACTCAAGTTCATGCACATGCTTCATCTAATTTTTTGACTTTTTTTTTCAAGGCAACAATATTTTTTAGATGGATATCATGTTCAAATTCAAAATTTTCTATGGTTTTTTTAATTTTCTTTTTGAAGGAATCTTGTTGTGTTCACATTTGGGTGATTTCATGTTATAGTTGTTGCATTTGCACCACTAGCCACAAATGGCCACTAAGAATCAATCTTCAACATAATTAACTCATGTTCCTATTTTACAACAAGGTTTGCCTGACCTACTTGATTGCCTAGGATCCATTATCCACAAAAACCCTGAATCAACCTTGAGTTGGCCATATTAGTCCATATTATTTTGACATTAGATTTGGCCTTTTACTATTCAAAACACTAGGACTCTTGCTCCCACTACTACTTTTTTAAAGCTATCAACTAATTTATGATCTTTTTCGCCTTCTATTCATTTAGTTCATGTAGACTATTTCTTTTCCTCAAATCTTCTAAAAACATTCTTGTCAATAGCCTCCAATTCTTTTTTCAATGCTTTTACTTCCTCCTTGTTCCCTCTCGTTCACAATAACCAAACCATGTGAAGAAGTGATATGGAGTTATAACCACCGTGACCCACATGCAAAAATACCCAAAAAGTTGTTAGTTATAAACGCCATTCATTCACCTTTTAAAACAAAAATAAGGCCATTAATGAAAAAAAAATTGGGTATTGAATGGACCTTCGTTTCAAGTTCAAGCATGCAATATTCATACTATTGAGTCAAATATTTGGCCTCTACTTCATTACATGCAAGTTCTTGGATTAACTACTCCTTTTGTTGTATGGTGAATGATAGTTCATGCAATTGTTTATCCGTTGCCTGTACCCAACCCATAATTTAAAAGAAGAAGGAAATATCCTACCATTAAAAGAAAACTACAAGAATATGAACGACAAGAACAACCCTCATTGGAGAGCTCAATGTTGGGCATTGAGCTTGTGCTCCTTTCCACCTCAACAAACCATTACTTAAAACAATACAAAATCAAAACTCTTTCAAAGCTTGATAAACCTATTGTTTGTTGGTAAATGTCAAGTACCCACCATAAATTTTTACTAGCAAAATGTTCGAAACAATTATCTACATGACCATAAACAATCGGAGAAATTGAATCATTTAATTCATTTCACTTACTAACAACATGGTTAAAGTAATACCAACTTCTTTCAAAACACTTTAATCATTGCCATGTCCAAACCACGAAGTTATTTGGTAGCAACAACACATGTTTGCTATGTTTAAATTCCCAAATTTGATGGCGCACATTTTACTCCAAAAGAGATTTTTGTTCTTCTATGGCTTTATTTTCAAAAAGAAGTTTCACTTTCTCTTGATCCTTTGCCTACCACCACCCCAAATCAACCATCTTGAACTTATGTAGTAGCCATATACAAGAATGTTTCCATTTTCCTTTAGTTCAACAAACATATGATAAACTATCAAATTGATATCAATAATTAACACAACAAGCAAGACTAGAACTTTCATCTTTTCAATAAGTTTTTCAAGGCGCATCTAACTACTATATTAAAGCCCCCCATGGAGGACACATTTCTTCCAACTTCAGCAATGTCAATCTTTCCCCACCAAAAAACCATCATTTGTCAAAGTTAGCCTCAAATTGATGTGATAAAATAATGAGCCACCAATACCCCCAATGGGTACTAAAAAATGAATACAACAAAAAAGACTCCAAAATCTTAGGCGATATTGCTTAACCCTATGGGGCTGATAAAGATCATTCCATTTGGCAACCTTGGCTCCATGTGGGTAATTACATATATGGATGGTCCTTGCCTTTGGGCTCTATTAACATGGATGTGATTACATAACATGAACCTTTTAAAATTAAATTGTTAAAATCTATAATATCCATAATGGGTTGCCAAAACCAATTTATTTGAAAATTTAATTCATTTGTCAAAAAAACTACCAATCCAAAAGGATTCTAATTGATACCAATTCACAAAGATTACAATATAACTAATTTATCCAACCCTTAGAGACATGAGATTTGTTAAGTAATTACAGAGATAGGCCTAAAAAATAAGAGTACATAGAAGTGGAAAACTACAAAAAGAATGATGGATAGGGAGTTAAGAGTTCCCTTCTTAGAGCCATTGACATCATGAGCTTTAGCCCAAGCTTTTAGCTATGCCATTACATCATTCATCACTACATCACCAAAGTCTTTTTGGGCACTTGGATTTCTCATGGTTTTAATGAATCAATATTCACCTTGGTCCATTCATCAACAAAATAAAAATTGCACTTGAAAAATTATGGCTAGAGCTCCTTTAATGTTAAGAAACCTACTATTAAACCAAAAACTACCTTGTACATGCCAAGAAAGAACATTAAGAAAATTTGAGTTCAATTTTTTTCAAATGTTAATAAATGTCATTTTATTATCACATACTTCATTAGTTTTTTTTTTTTTTTTTCTAATTATTAAAGTTTATAATGGAAGGAAATTTAGTATTAACTCTTTTGGATGTTTTAATTATTGAATATTTTTTTTCAAAATTTCTAAACAATGTGTCACTAAAGCTATTGTGTAAGGAAGATCCCCCATTATGGGATCTAAAAAAATGGGACACAAAAGAATCCATTCAAAAGATTGATCAATGGAATAACTTGTAGGTTTTCAAAAAACTTGAAGAGATTAGTACCTTGTGGTGATATTTATTACAAACCAGGATTGAATGGATAACATTTCAAATGCCATTGGAAAGCAATGAATGCCAAAATGATGTGGAATGGGGAGTTTAATAGATGTTTGTGAAGATGTACATTGACCACATAAAGTATATTATGAAAAACATCTTAGATGAAGCATACCGGACATGTTGAAGCATTAGATTAATAGATGTTGCCTCCTCAATTTCATGACATACACAACTTTCTGATTAGTTTGTCATTTTGTAGTCAACATGTTATACTTGATGACTTAAAAACTTCTAAACAAGGCCTATCAATGAGTGTCAATGAATTGAAACATTTATACATTTTAAACAACCAACCAATATAAACTTATTGAATCAACCCATGATATGCACTAGCAATGTTACAATGAGTATTTAAAAATGAATTATAGTTATTTTTTTTCTCCTTGTAGATTTTTCAAATCTTTATAGACTTTTCCTGATGTGCTTGTAATAAACAAAAACTTTAATGGTCAATGATTGAATTCATGATCTCAAACATTAATGCCCACTACTCAACGCCAAGGCCTTCCCCTCTCTCCTTTCAACATCTCCATCACTGGTTGTGAGGAAACCATACTTGGTAAATGGCTCTAACTATAGTTGCAAAATTGAACAAATCAATGTTTCAATTAACTCAAAGTTGATGATACTCTCATCAACCATAGTTAGGAATTGTCAAGTGGCCTTATTGTACAAATCATTGGCTACAGTTGTAGAATCATCATGATCATCAAGCCCTAATTCCTAGTCATCTATTCCCCCCATAAATGAAGAGATCCTTCGATTGACAAGTCTAATTAATTGATAAACATCTTCTGTTGGGGTAGTTTTTTTTGTTTTTGTTTTTGTTTTTTGTTTTTTTTTTGATGGCATAACATGAGTTGTGTCCCACTTTATAACTTGTCAATTCCAGTGCATCTTCTAAATAAAGTTCACATACAAGAAACATGAAACCATGATTTGTCATCACAAGAGGGTTGTACCCTAGGCCCTGTTTGAAGCAAAGGGACCAAGATCCACTCTTGTCGACATTAAAATCACATGAAGAATGTTGTTACTACTAGCAAGTTACATCAAACACAACCAACATAAGTCAATTCACCTTGGAAGCCATCAAAGATGTGTGAGCAAACATCACACTATAATTTGTTAATTTCAGAATGTTAACACTAAATATGTACAAACTTGGCATTCTTGTGTCTTTTTGTGGGCATGAATTTTAAAGGTAACATAAGAGATTGTTGAGTTTTGTGTAAACAAAAAGGCTCACACAATTCAAATCCCATTACACTCACGAGATTGTTGGGGGTTCATTGCATTACCTTTGCAAAAATCAATGGGGAAGGAGAAGCAAATCACCTTCCAAGGTGCATTTGTGCACATCATCAATTATGACATGGGTCACACCAACCAAATTCGGTTTTAATAACAAGCGGTGTAGTAAGATACTCGTACTACAAAATAGTAATTTAGTGTGATGCGAATTATAACAATCCAATCTAATATAATAACCCATTTGTAAACCAAAAAAAATCAATATTACTTTTCACTTTATAACATTGTGAATTAGAAACATGTTTGTATTTAAAACCACAAGACTCTACAGAATAATCCACAGCACCCATTTGCAAAAAAATTAAATTAACCACCTGCATTTCTAATTTTGATGAAATGTAACCCATAAGCAAAATTTTGCAACACATGACAACAATCCACATAAGATAATGCCCAATAGGAGAGTTGGATCTATAAAAAAACATGGAATTGTTGACATCCATGGATTGAAATTGAGAAAGCCCATGATGAAACAAACTCACAGTCTCACCAACATCTTGGTTGCACTCCTTTGATATACATTATCAACCAACCCAATGGCAAACAATCTCTTCAATTATATGCAAATTATGATACATTTTGCACCTTTGCCCATTTCAATGTAGTCCTCAAAGACATACTATGGTACCTATAGAGCCAAAAAGGTATGCACCATTGTGAACATATGCAGACATGCAACAAAATCATAAAGAAAATTATTCATGTTAACTATGCCCTAATCACACCCACAATCTTAATTACATAATATGAACACACTAGGCCATGTTGTGAAATAGAGTAGATAGATCCTTTTTTTGACATTGTGAGATGAAATGTACAATTGAAATAGGCATGCATGCACCTATGTATTCTTTCCACAACTTGTCTAGCCACAAACTATAGTGATAAAATAGTTGTTGAAACTTTTAAGCAAATCACCCCTATACTTGTATGTCGGCAACTTTGCCTTGATCCCTCACATCTTAGAATGCCTTCCTAACTTTTTCCATGCCTCCCACTCCTCCTTTAGTCTCCCATTTTCCACACTAATGTCATCAACCTCCAATAAATTCATGCATGTATTGTGCAACCTATGATTTGTAGTATTTGAAAGCCTTGGCACCTATGTTTTGTCATCTTTGTTTGGAATATTTGACTTCCTCGCATTATCACCTTTTACAAGATTTAATTCGAAGGCTCCACTGCGCTACAATTTCCTCAATGTTAGGGGAACCACTATTACAAAATGTGGGTGCAATTCACTAGTCTTCGTTTACTAAGACTAGTGAATTCATTACTTTCCAACTAGTCCCCATTTATTAAGACCAATGAATTCACTCAAAATCTAGTGAAATCACTTGGCGTACAAGGACACCTTTTGTTGTGGTGAACATATGTTGTGGATAGATCTTCCCCTTTAGCCAACATTCCAATATTTGGGTTTATGGGTTTAATCATTGTCTCACTTTCATAATCCAAAATGTCTTCATTTAATGAGGTCTTTTGTAGCAAAGTGCGCGCCAATTCTTTAATTACGATGACTAGGTCATACAACATCAATGCACCACCAATTGTAATGCAAAATTCCACAACTCTTTTGTTAGTTCTAATAGAAATTCAAGACAATGATTCTTGATTTTGAAGGCAACAATTGGCATTTCATGGGGATAATGGCACCCAACAAATATCTTCACATGTACATGATGAAAGTAGATGCAAGCTATGGTGGCTCACATTTTGCAACCTTATGGACTTTCTACATAATGTACTTTATTCAAATGCCATAAACACATTGTAAAATCATTAATTTGACAAAAATATTTATGGATTAAGATTTCCAACTTGAATAAGAATACTTTTTAAAGGGTGAAATTCAATAAACATACACCAATTATATAGTAATGAACTTTTAAAGTGGACATATGGACTATAATCTAGGTCATGCATTAATATTCAAATGCATTTTTTATTATGATTTCATTTCAATATTTTTATAGGGATTCAATATATGATACATGATGAAAAAAAAAAGAGAATTAAAACAAATTACAAAAAAAACTTTAACGAACAAATAACTATGGACTTTTGAATGACCAAATTTGGGCCATATTTTCAAAAGTCCCAATCTTGGTCATTTTTTGTTGGATTGATATTTTTTTTCACCTAACATGTATATTAAAGAGTTTTTTAAATGGGCAACTATTTATATGAATTTTATTAATTGATTAATCACCACATAGGGCCCACAAAACATTGGTTTAAATTTTTTTTCCGTTCTAATGTTATTTTCCATTTATATGGACTTTTGGGATTGGGACTCTTGTCACTTTTGAACCACTGCAGCTTGCATCTAGTTTCATTACATGGAACTAA
>Ga0209208_10010115_pt1 | contig 12300 bp, 9 predicted proteins | sample S1TSphfallax_3_FD_187694 | JGI IMG/M metagenome (GOLD analysis project Ga0209208, IMG submission 187694) | Host-associated microbial communities from peat moss isolated from Minnesota, USA - S1T2_Fd - Sphagnum fallax MG (SPAdes) (version 2) | ecosystem: Host-associated > Plants > Peat moss >...
GAGCCTCCATTTCATTCAAGAGATCATGAAATGTCGTCAGTGTGGAAGGGATTCCATCGAGAGGCTGTTGCTCTAGGACCAAGTTGAAATTCTCTCTTGCCTCTTCTTCTTCTTCTTCCAAAGCCAATATGGCATCATGAGCAGGAACTTCTGCTGCCTCTGACTCTGATGGAAGGCGTTGTGAACACTGTACCAAAAAGTCTTTCTCTTTCTCTTTTTTCCCCTCTGCTTCTGCGATGCCCTAGTCAATCGTCAGGCTATCTCTAGATCTATATCTCACTAGCTTCACAAATTCCACTCCTTGCATTCATTGACTGCTGCTACAGTGCTACATCTATTGAAACCAAAACAAAAAAAGTCTGTAATTCTGAGACTTTGAGAGATCTACTTGCCTTAGTACCGAATTAGCTGAAGAGAAGAAGGATTAGAATATTGCTTGAGCTTGGAACAGTACCAGTAGCAGCAACTTATGAGGGTCCAGAATCTGAGGCTGAGGAAGAACATCGACGTAATAAGCAGATTTCCTCGGTAGCCAAGCTCCCGACTACAAATCCATCTGAGCTTAAGGGCGAAGCTGCTACAGATTTATCTACAGTACGACACACTTATCTAGCATTGTCTACTGGTTCTCCTCTCGCAGTCGAAGGAGAAGGAGAAGGCCCGTGCTGCGAGCTCGCAACCAAAAACTTCCTCCTTAATGATCCATCGTTCAAATGGTCGATAGCAGAGGTTGCCAGTATATCAATGGGATCTTTGGGAATCGGGGGAGAGAGACTCGACCGATGACGCTTGATAGAGAGACGAAGGCGCTTAGGAGGAGGAGCAGCAGCCTCAGCCTCCCTCATCCTCAACCACTCTCTTGAGCATGCCAAGGTTTTCTTCTCACAGAAAGAAAACATATATACAGAGAAAAAAAACACGAGAATTTGAAACGCCTAAACAAACAATGACACTAAGCTCTCTCTCTCTTTCTCTAGAAGAGATCAAATCCACTATCATTGGCACAATTTCTCTGGGTCTTGCCACCGGGAGAACGTCTTCATCTTCATCTCCGGCGGCATCTTCCTCCCCAGAGGAGCTGATCTCCGATGCTGCTGCGGCATCATTTACGATATGATGATGATCGTCATTGAAAGAGCTTTTGAACGATCCAGTCACTGCCATGGAGTCAAAGAGCCAATCCGGGTCCACATATCAGCTGTTCTGCGCAAGCAAGTGGCAGAACTCCTCCTTTAGTCTCTCCATCGCCAGCTGAATCACGTTATGTGCTCTCTCCAGGGTTGCAGGTTGCTGCTCCTCCTCCTTGTTTTGCACGAACAATTAATCCAGCAGGTTCTGTACCTCGTCCACCACTTCCAGATAAGTGGAAGCTTCCTCTTCGGGGCACTCGAAAATCCTCTGCTTGGCTCGCTCTGAATATCTTAGATGCCATCGAACCACCACATCCTCTGCATGATCAAAGCACAATTCAATCATCTTCAAACTGCCCACGCCCCATGAAGAAGGTCGGGAACGCTTCAACTGCAAATCCTCATTTATAGCTGTTGTGCCTACTTCATACGAAGTACTAAACTCTAGCTTCTTGGGCTTGTCATTCATGCTGGAGAATCTATGATCAAAGTTCGAGAGAATTTGGAGCATGTCGTCTGTAATTGTAGTATCTGTGGTGCCTAACGATCTCACAATCTGTTGTGCTGTGATTAGAACTCACTCTTCTCCATCTGCTGCCATCGGCCACGGTATTGCCGTATCCCGCACACAACGCGATGATCTAACCAGTGGTACAAAAACACGATGGCCCATCTTCTATAACCTCCAAATCAAGTCATCCTTACCAAGGAAAAAAAATCACACAAAGCAACAAAGAAGAAGCTCCTTCCTCGCTCCTCTACCGAAATAGAGACAAAAAGAAGCCTCTTCTCTCTGCACTTCTCCACCCCGTCCTCCTCCAAAGCTCATGAACAATATCCGCTAGTACTATTCTAACTGGTTTCCCACCATCTTAGAACTCTCCCAAAAACACCAAACAAACCAGATCTAAGCAATTCTTAGTTTGGAAAAGCAGGAAGCAAGCAAAAAGGGTTCTGCAATTTCTCTAACAAAGCCCAATCTGCAAACGAGAAATTGTGCACAACCAAGAGAAGAGTGAAGGAAATCCCATTAGGGTTTCCAACGTTGAGGTTTAGGGTTCCGCTGAGAAGCTCGAAACAGGTAGGTGGCAAAATAGATTAATGATTAATTTAGTCCACAAACCACATTTCCACTAAATTCAAGGAATTTAATTTTAATTTATCATATGAATATTATGAATATGTACAAATTTGTATTTTACACCTTTGTATAACACTCTCACTAAAAAACCATACAATACAATATTTTACATATAGACATACGCCAACTATGACTAAGCACCATTTCGCTTACAACTAAATGGGACTTTAAATGGCTACTCTTGGATGATAAATCCAACCCATATATAGATGGAAATAAAATTAGTCGCAAACTAGTCGCAGGTTAGTCGAAGATGACTTGACTAATGTCAGCACGATGTCACAATAATCGTAGATAACAAAAATTTAGTTACAAAGACCAAATAGTTGCAGGTAGTTGTAAATGTGATGGTCACATATTGGCCTTTTTCTTCTAGTGATGGAGATTAAACTCAAAATCAACATGACAATTCATTTGAGATCACCACGGGGTATGCTGACTATTATAAATATTTGAAATACCAACATACTTGTAGTTCAACAAACATATATTTAATCACAAAGGTTAATCAACACATTTAAATAATGCAATTTCACTAAATTATTGTTTATATATACATATATATAGCTTAGAAAAAAAAACATTTTTTTTCAACTTGTCATTTGTTACTACAAATGTCATTTCTACAATTATTTTAGTTGCATTTGTAATCCTCTGGAACAATGTGAATATAGTGGTAGCATGAAAAATGATCCAAAAGAAATATACCTTGTGCTTAGCTACCTTTTCCAATACCTCGACTATAAAAGGCAACGAATATGGATTTTTTTGGTGGTGACATTTAAGTGAAAAAAATCAATGCATATGCAAAGCTTGCCATTTTTCTTCGGCACCACTATAATCAAAACTAGGTTGCCTACTCCACTCACTACTACAAAACCACAACCTATTTGCTACTAACATCATGATTGGAGTGATTGCAAAATCAAGGCTACTTGTCTTATCTAACCAATTTTGTTCAATGTGACTAACATGAAAAATATTTATTTTTATTATGACTAAAAAAAATAGTAATTTAGTCACATTAAATAAGGGTTTAAACAAGTGGCCTATGTAGATTCTACATGTTGCAACCTTAGCATTGGGCTCGTGACCAAGGTAAAGGTTTGTGAAGGTGCGGGCTAAAAGGGAAGCCCAAGAGTCACATTTCATGCTCCCGGGAGTGTGGGAGAATGTGAGGGGATGAACCTCCACACTCCCAAGTGAGCTCCCACTTTGGGAATTGGAATCCGGATGGAATCCCAAATCATCAAAAAACGATTATAGGGGTCAAAACTCATTGGATTGAAAAGTTAATTATATCATTGGAAATCTCTTGGAACTTAGATGTCTAAAATGGACTTGCATGACCCATTTGGATATTTAAAACACAAGTTATGACCAAAAGAAAAATTAGAAATCAAATTGCCAATTTGACTCTTGACCACTAAAAGAAAAGTCGGGAATCTACTCGATTTGTTTACGTGCAAGTGGCGTGCCACATATCATTGGAAAGATCTTGATAAGGGCTACAACTTTTATTTAGACCTCACCTCAATCAGAGGTCTACACACAAAGTTATGGGCTTCCAAAGTTGTGGGAATTTCAATTTGGGAATTTCGAAACTCCCACTTGGGAGTCCCGCAACAAAATGACATTTGGGTGTTGGCCCTGTGGCCAGGCACATAGTGTACTATAAAGAGGAAGGTGGTGGCTTCCCCCAAGTTTGGGCCATGGTGAGTCTTGTGAGTCCATGTTTGCCCGTGGTTTGTCCGTGTTTGCCATTGGTTCGTCCATGCACCAAAAGTGCTCAAACTAAGCACTAACCAACTTATTGTTTGATTTGCTCAGGTTCATGTGAATAATTGATGTTTGTCACTCTTCCTAGTCCCCATCCCGAAAGTCCAGCACGCCCTTCTACCCCCAAAGTGTTGCAAGCTAGGGAACATGCCCCAACTCCTTATTTACTCTTCCGTTGTTTTCACCTAAAATTCACATTTGATCTATCAAGGAGGTTGGGGAGCGCGTCATTACATGTAAATGTTTTATCTAACTAAAATGGTTAATGTGACTATACTACCATTTTTTAATGATGTGATAGTAATAATGTTAATTAAATTGAAAATACATCGAATATATTTTTTACAAAATAAAATTACAAAAAGATGAACATATAGTTTAATTATGATGTTTTAGAATTATGTATTTAATTAGTCGTAATAAAATGGAAGATTCATGATCAACTAAAATTATTTACTTTATTATATTCCAAAATTATTTAATAAAGAACTAATAATCATGTGAAACTTCAATTATTTGTGTTCCACATGACAACATCAACAAAAATTGTTCCAAACAAATTAAACCATGATAAAAACATAAGATGAAATTTAATAATAGTGACGAAAGTTGTTCCAAACAAATTAAACCATGACAAAAACATAAGATGAAATTTAATAATAGTGACAAAAGTTGTTCCAAACGAATTAAACCACAACAAAGGCATAAGATGAAATTTTGATCTTTGATGTATTATCCATCATAGTCTAAGATTCAAAATTGAAAAAATAATGTCTCTCCAAATTATCTACATAAAACATGGTCAATGGCCACCTTACATAGTCATATGTTAATTATCACTATCAGAAGTTGTTGCATATTAATGAACTTCATTATCACCTCCATCATCTTTAACCCCATTGGGCAACACACTAACCACCAAATTTGTTGTTGCAACATTGGCACCTCCTATAGATGTGGCAATTTGAACTAATCCTCGATAGATACAAGAGTTTGTAGACTTATGTAATCATCAACAACTTGAAGTCTGAACATATCAAGTTCCATAGGGTTTGAATCATTTATGTTACTTGTCTTCCTCAGGGTTTTTTTCATAATATTACCTTCCACCCTCTTTCTTTTGGATCATTGGAATAAAAAAAATTGTTTTACATGCAAGGGAAAAGGAAATGATTGGTATAAAATAGGAATAAAAGAAGAAAAATTTACAAACATGAAACCATATTCATCTTGTTTGATTTTGTATTACTCCCATTGTAATTTGCTTTGACCCAATTGCATAGTAACACAATGTTGTTGAGCATCCCATAATTCAATTTGAGTATCTCTTCAACCCAACCTACATATTCCAACTTGGCAACAATTGGCCTTTGATCATTCCAACCTAACATGCATTCTTGTTCAAAAGTTGCAACTACACCACAATCACTTGTGGTTGGATGTTCTTCTACACTTAAAACATGAGTCTGGTTGCCATAATTATACATAACATTTCTAATATTTAAATTGAACAAAAAATCAAAAACCTAGTTGAATTGTTTTAAGGTTCGTGGTGGCAATGGAACAAATTACATATTGAAGTTACCCATAGGGGGAAGGAAATAGATTGGCTAGGCACTTGTTTTGTGTGCAAGGGGTTTAACTTAAGTATCATGTCAATTGTCATGTAGTTGTGACTAACTATTGAAGTCAGCTATAGTAGAATTTAAATGCATAGTTGCAAAACATGTTCCAAACATGTTCTAATACTTATAATGCAATGATAAAAAAAGTCCTAACAAGTTGACTTTTAGTTTCATGAATTCAGTTTACAATTATCACTTTGTTGCAACATACTATCAAATAATTAGTAATAATTACTAATCTACAACTACATTTGATTCATGAACAGTTCCAAAATAATACCCAATTATTGGAACTTACTCATGTATTAGTGGGGTCCAAGCAAGGTATAGTAGATAGGTTCATTGCTCCTTGTCAAAAATATATATATATAGCCACAAAAAAAATTTAATGTATTAAAAGTATAAATGTTTTTTAGTACAATGATTAACATGATGATAATCTTTCATTTTATATTTAAAATTTTGAAAAAACCCATCTTGAAAGTAGAATTAAGTAGAAGAATTTAAAATATTTCTACTTACACAAAATTTTCAATCTTACAAAATGGGCTACATGAAGATGAAATATTGATTTTTTTTTAAATGAACTTAGTGGAGCCCTAAAAAATACTTGTGTATCATCAAATTATGAAATTTTTAATCATAATATATCAAATTTTTAATATGAAGTAGGTTTGAACATCATTTTGACCTAGTTAGTTCCAAACATACTTTCAACCTACTTTTATGATACCAAAGTGGTTCAAACATTGTATCCAATTTCCTATAAACTACATGTAAGGCCTTATGGTTTTAAATTTCTATTTCAAAATATTTACTTTCTTGTGTCCATATAAAAAATTGTTCCATTTTTTAATTGGACTTTGGGTGGACTACTTTTTTTGTCTACTTTACCTTGCTGACACCCAATGGTAAAGAAACAACAATTTAATTGCTCCTTAGTTGCCATTTAGTTGCATGCATATCTATGTTACATGTACATTAGTTACTAACTAATTATAACACACAGCTCAAATCCGCTACAATATGACTTTAGGTGACTAACTATAGTTACATATACATATCCCACAATGGTAATGTAGTTACACAATAGTACCAAAATTGAAAATTGCAAATCAATATTTGGTGGTTGCAACCTAGTTACAAAGGAATTACACACAAACGACATGTAACTTGAATTTAAATTGCCACATGCATGTTGATCAATACATGTCCATTACCATACAACTATACTAAATAAAATACTAGTCATGGAATAGTGCCTGGAGGTGGTGAATGTAGTTATAAAGTAATGATCTTTAAGTAGTTAAAAAAGTAATACAGTTCCCAAGTAATTGTCAACTAGTAGATCATAATGATTTCAATGAGTTACTATTAAGTGGCCATTGAGTTACACCACCTTGTCTATAGTAGTTAACTTCTAATTGTTATTGAATTGTAATCATTTATTGAAACAATAGTGATAAAATTAAACTAGATGGTTGCCACCAAAAATATAGTTGCAAAATAGTACCAAACATTATACATACTAATTATCAAATAGTTGCAAGCTAGTCACCAAATCCTTAAGAGTTCACTTTATCCTTAGTTGTAAGTTAATTGCAAAAAATAGTAACAAAATCCATCCATCCAATGGATGAATGAAATAATTATGGACTATATTTGCTAGACTAGTTGTAGAAGAGTTGTAATTATAAGTAAGTTATAAAGGGCACTAACATAAATCATCCATCAACAAATAGATGAAAAACCATGTTGACATTTTGTTTGTTTATGGGGAATCTAACATGCACACCAGATGCAAAGAAGTTGCACATAGTTGCATGTGAATTGCATCATATGTAGATGAAATAGGGGGGTCTGGTGTAAGTATTGCAACTGTTGCAACTTGTCTATTAACACTCAAAAATGTAAAAATATGTGGAGTTGCAAATGTCCACTACAACTCCAAAACCCAATTGTAAAAACCTTGATTTTTTCATAATGAAGATTAGATAAAATCAATGTACACAAAATATATAAATTATAGTTTTTCACTGGCCATAAGGCTTCATGTTTATGATTCATGAAACATTATCAAACAAAAGAAAATTGAAAACATAATGCAATGCCCATATGTAAAATCTCCTTTTCTTTGATATGGTAGAGTTTTTTTCCCCTAAAAGTAAGATAATATTATGCATTCATTGTTAAACAAATGCAAAAAAACACATTTTTTGAATGAAATTTCATCATAAAATTTTAATTTATTTTTTAAAAATATTTAATTAATGTATATCAATATCATCAACCATAGAAAAATTCACCCAAGAGTTCCATCTACAACCCTAGTTTTGAAATATATATTCAAAATTTCAAATTTTGTGACGAGTATTATTTTGTCATGAATATGTTCCATATGTTCAAATCTTCAATGTTGGTTGAATTTTTCAAAATAATTGAATAGATGAAGTCAAGCTAATCAAATATACTTAAAACAAGCAAAAATAGTCCAAAATGTGATGTCCATGCATTACCAAAAATTTTAATTACAGAAAGATTATATGCATGACTACAATTTTGGGGGGGTTGAGTGTGTTTTCACCCATTGAGAACATTTGGATCTCTAACTATTTGTGATTCTTGATGTTGATGCAAATTTGAGAAATTTAAGTTATGTTTGATGCTCAAAATCCTTCTCTCAAGATGGTGGGAATTAAATGTTTGTTATAGAAGCAAATAAATCATCATCAAATAAGAAGATGATTCACATTGAATGTTCACCATCCAATTAAGGTCATGAGGTTATGTTATTTGAATTAAACTAAATGTAAATTGGATTTCCATATGTAATAGGAAATCAATGGAAAAAAATGCAATGTGAGTAGCATTGAGAGTTTTGTGTACATGTATAGGACCTATGGCATGATCATGTGCAAGCTTCTTCCCAATTTTGAAGGTTTATTTCCAAATGACCATATTGAAGCAGAAGCAAATGTGTAAATCTTCTTCTCTAGAGAAGGAAATAATTGTTTTGAAGGTTGTAAATATATAGGTAAATGAAATCCTCAAGTCAAAAATGTATTTTTCCCATCATAGTTTAATAGGTAGGAATGAATTTTTAGAATATGGGCTTCAAGTTGATGACAAAAGATGAACTAAGGTCCTGTCATGTTCAAGTTGGATGCCAAATAGATGGATGCAAAAATAGTGACAAAGGGGAGCAACACATGAAGTATTTAAAGAGGAAGATATCTTTGGTTTTGTTTTGTCTATTTTAGAGGATGCAAACACATAACAAAGCCTCAAGTTTGCTTTATTTTTTCAGGATATTGAGACTTGGGAACATGGAGACATTCATCTTACATAGTTATTGTACCCAATTTTATCATTTGCAAACATTTTTGTTGTGTACATAACAAGGCTACTTGAAGTAAGGACATTATTTTCAAAGACTAATTGTAAACAAAACACTATTAATAGTTGTTGATATAATTTAAACTTGTTTAAACTCGACTTAAATTGTCAATAGTTATAAACTAAAACATGAACATAAATTTCAAAACATGTTTGTGACATATTAATTATCCTTTTTATTTTAAATGACATTTTATAACTTCTCCTTGAATTGACAAAACTAATAGGAGGTTAAGTACTCCTAGTGTTTTAAACATGGGCAAAATGACACATGTGCACCAAAAACAAAGGTAGGATTTTTACATCACCATAAATTAGATTTTAGCCATAAATAGAAAAGACCTATAAGTAGATAAACACCACTAAACATTGTGAAGAAAAAGAAACACAAAAAAGTTGGAATTGAAGAGGTAAAAAAATAGACTACCATATTTCCAAAAGACTCCAAAATTTCCCATAACATTTTTGTGACAAACAAAAATTAGAAAATAAAAAAATTGTTGCTTCTTACTTGAATTCAAAAAATACTTCCAAATCTCCATGAAAACATTTTGCTAGCAACATTGTGTCCAATTATATAGGTTGATACAAAGTTCAAAATTCATAGACTATGAGATCCAATTTATAATCCACATTATGGCCTAAATTTTGTAGGTCAATCAAATGTTAAACTCGCCAAGCTTGTACACTTGCAAAAGATTTATTTTGTCTTGTAAATGGATTGTTCTCCTACATGGACTAGGTACTAGATCATGTGCCAATGTACCTTCCTTTTTTCAATGCATAATTAGCTAGTAGGTCTTCACCAACATCTTCCTTTTTTCTTTTTGGTGTAGATTTCTTATTATTTACCACATGCGGTCGACCAAAACTTTAAGAATCCTCTTCAATTGAAAAAATCCTTACCTTGCTAGATGGTAGACCTTGATCCAACTTTTCTTTCAAATGGCAATTGCCCTTTGATGGTACACTCACTATAGATTTATTTTTGGCTTTGGGGTCTTGTTCTACTTTTTTTTGCACAAGGATGTAAACATGAATTTATTGTAAAATACATATTTGAAGACTAGCTTCCTTTTAACATGATCATGATGTTGGTCAACAATGAATTGCCTTGTTTCATTTCATTCAGGCTACGAAATTCAACTATAAGTAATCCATTAGCTACACAACTAGTACTAATGATTTTAGTCCTGGCTTGGGTAAACAACAAAAAACATTCCATCATACATAACCCCCTTGTTATGGTTGGCTCGATGTTCTCCTTGTCCTTGACAACCGATACGTCAAGTGCATCAAAAGTGGAAGAAGGTGCCTTGGAGTTATAGGTGGGAGTGAAATGTTGTTGTCCTTTTGTCATTCATGGCATTGTTCCCAAAGTAGCTTTGCCTTTGACATGTTAAGTTTTAGTTTTTTTTCCAACCATTTCTTCCCATGTAGCTTGCTAGGCTCAATGTTTCCTTCCATTTGTTTCTCTCGTAATTTTTTCTCAAACTATTTTTTAAATTCCCCAAGCATTGGTTATATGGGCTCATCAATTGTCAAAGGGAATGCTTCACTTGCCCAAGTCATTGTTCCACACAATATTCAAGAAAGTTAACAATGAAACAAACAATAAATTAGTTGCTCAAACATGCACAAATGTTGACCAATAATAGCTTCTACAAATAATTTTTTCCTGCCATAAGACTTCATGCATGGAAAAATCACAATAAAACACCTACACAAAAAACTTCAAATTATTTTACATAAATTGGATAATGCAACCAAGTTGCACATGAAACCTAAGTCACTAACACATTCCCACCATTTTGGAGTCAATCATTTCCATTGCCATTGTTGAAAGTTCATTAATGTTTCAAATGCAATTTGCAATCAAAATTACACGTGATGAAACATAATGCCAAGTCCATTGATAATATTCAAAATTGTTGCTTCAAATTTTTAAGCATCAAAATGTGTACAAAGTCTTAAATTTTATTTTTTTTGTATATTACCTCTAACAATTGTTGTAGGTCCAAAAAACCTAATTTATTCCTTTGAAAGACTAGAAGGTTGATGATGGTTTTTCCTTTTTAATTATTAATGATTTGTTTATGTAAATGTTTTTGGGTTTTCATGAGTAGAGGCATCTAATTTGCCCTCATCAACACAATCCTTAAATGAAAATTCATGGTTAAGAAAGGTCAATTCAATACCCTTTGAAGGTGACATGCTAGGGTTCATATTGGGAAGAAGTTCTCCACCTAAGTAATTAGTTTTGGCAAGCTCATCTACCACACCTTTGCATATTTGCTCCTATTGAACAATTGCATACCATCTCACATGGTTTGATTCATCATCACTATTATCCTCCTCACCAACAAAGTCAAAATTTTCTTCTTCACCAAAAATTTATGCACCTTTCTTCTCAATATTTTTGTTTAGGCCCGTGGTTCTAGTTAGATGTAGTAGGTTGTTTTGCTTTTGAAGATTCCAGTACTTTGGCAAGGGATAATACAATAGGGCTTGTGGATGTAACATGGGAGGTAGCCCATTTCCACCCATTTATGCTAGTGTTGCATGTGGGGCAGACTACTTGTCCTTGGATGCATGCATAGAAAAATTCATGGTGGCCACCAGACTATACGCAAAAATGAACATAAGGTTAGTTGTCAAGCTAGCATGACCAAGAAAAAAAGATAGATTTAATTTGCAACAATGTAATATCATAATGTATGAAATCAACAACTTCAAATTCTCTTGCTTCTAGGTAGATTGTCACCTTGGTTTCAAAACATTTTTCACATATTGATGATACTTTAATCCATGGCCCATCTACTGTAGGTACACTTGGTTTTGAAATAATCAATGTTGTTCCAATGCAAGTGTTTAATGAAAGGATCTAGGTTTGCGTTCATGGGTCGATGTTGGGGCATGATTCATGGACTTGCACACCTCCCACGTCCTTGTTACAATTGTTGAAATACTTTTAGTACCCTTGCATGTCTCAAAACGTCATACTCTAAGCAACGACATGATGATATTACTCATAGATGCATTTAAAACTACAATAGAATGAGGGTCTAGAAGCACACCTTGTTGCATGTGTTGAAACATTTCCAATTATACTCTTCCAAGTGCCATTGGCATCACTATGCTCCAACCCATGGGAATGTTTGTTTGTTCACAAGCTAGAACATGGCTTATGTCTTCTACTTGAAATTTGGGTACTTTGCATTCACCTTTT
>Ga0209208_10010116_pt1 | contig 12300 bp, 7 predicted proteins | sample S1TSphfallax_3_FD_187694 | JGI IMG/M metagenome (GOLD analysis project Ga0209208, IMG submission 187694) | Host-associated microbial communities from peat moss isolated from Minnesota, USA - S1T2_Fd - Sphagnum fallax MG (SPAdes) (version 2) | ecosystem: Host-associated > Plants > Peat moss >...
TTCCCATCCAGAACCATATTTGGATGAAATCGTTCACTTCCTCAGGTGATCAGTTTTGCATCCATTTACTCATTCAAAATAGTTATTAATTTATTTATTATTTTAACCTGAGGTAGGTGTACTAACTACCTATAATAGACAAAGAGAACTTTAGTCAGATTTTTTGGAAAGTAAAAAAAGTAAAAAAGCTTTTTGGAACCTACTAGTCAACCTTAATTTTTTGTTGGTTATAAATAGTCAAAAAAGATATATTAAAAAATTAAAGTGGCTAGAATCAAGTTCTTTTCGAGATTTTTCAATAGCCAAAATTTGATTGAACTTTTAATAAAAAAATCTCCAGATTTTCCAATACATGGTTTCAAGTAGGTAACCAACAAAACAATACATAAAAGGATTTTTATTTTATTTTATATTTTTCATATTTAGCATGTAGCCAAATCTGGCTAAATCTCTTCCTGTCGATCATCCACACTTTGGTTACATCACACAATTGACAACAAAATCACTTGTTATATTTTGGTGACTTGTTAAAACCTATCATCTAATTTGGCGATTTGAAAACAAATTCCTCAAAATATGGCGACTTTGGGCCATTTTTTCCAAAAAACTTCTTGTATACGACTTCTTGCCCCTTTAATTTATTTATTTATTTTGCGAAGTGGCGAAAATTCGCCACCAAAAAAAGCACTGATTCCCAGATGTGTGAAATGGGCCCATTTTTAAGAAAAGTAAAGGAATAAAAGGCAATTACCTTTTTTTAAGGCACTCCCAGAAAAAATTCCTGTATTAGTGCCTCCCAAGTTTTTATTATTATTATTATTATTATTATATTATATTTTAGCAATGAGCCAATTTGATTGGCCCATCACTCCAAATAAAAATGAAACTAAGGACCCCTCCCCCCGCCCCCCAAATAGAAGGTTCTATTTTGAAATATAGAGTTCCTCCCCTTTAGCCCACCTATTTAGGTCAACATTGGCCAAAGCATGTCCAGGCCAAATGTCTAGTTAACAATGAATGGGAAAAAGCTTGGGGTCTAAAAGACCACAACTTGTGAAAATTGAAAGTTCAATAAAAGTATAGTGAGCACAAAAAGCTCAAGTCCAAAAGAGAGTAACTTGTGAGAATTCAAATTCAAAGCTCAAGGTCTACAAAGGACTATGGTAGAAAACACAACACCATTTTGGACAACTCAAGAAAACCAAATGGCTCCATCATTTCTACTCTTAACAAGCTTTGATTCTTTGGGAATTCAATTCCTACACAAAGAAGAAGTACTACATCAATCACCAACCCTAAACCCTACCTCCCATAACTACTTGACCTAGTGGTATGTCCTATGGGTTTATATAACCTTAAAATTCATGAGCATGCCATATGGACTACTACCTAATCAACGAGAGCAGGCTGGTAATGGGAAAAAGTCGAGCCAAGTGAGTCATGAAACTTTTTTTCATAATTGGCTTGCTTGAGCCATGTTACACGACATAATCGATGAGTCGTAAGATGTCACTAGACAAAATGACATAGTGAATGGGCGAGATTTCATACTCCCATAACTCGCCCGTAACCCATGAATATGCCAATGGCCCAATTCGAGCCTATAGTCACTATCATCGTAGTCGTGATGTACTCATATGGTCTTAAGAAAACATATTCAATTTGACTTGTAGATGTCAATTTGGCAAAGTTGTGACCAAACAATCCATGATTATGGAAATAAAGGTCATTATAGAATAACTTTGTTGATTAACCCCTTGCTATGACCAATTAAGGATTTTTTTAAAAAACCAACATAAACCATTTGATTGCAACAATTAATCATGATAGGGGCACCTTGTTTAAATTTACGAAAACTTTACAAATTCACTACCAAATTTTGCCTCATCACCATGCCGTACATGCATCTCCTTCCATTTTTGGATGATGACATCATATCAAAAATTCTCAAAGGCATAAAAATGTTGTAAGAACATACATAAATCTAAATGAACGATGAGCTTATTTCTAAGCTTTGATTTCATAAAGCTCAACATGTTGAAATGTGTTCATCCTCCATTGATCCAATAATCTGGACAATAATAATCTTTGCTAACTTAATATATTTTGAAATGAAATGAATCAAACCTAGCTAGTGGTAATTAGCCCCTATCATAGTTGGATCAAAGGATTAATATGGTGCAAAGATTTCATAACAACTCCAAAATCATTATTCATGAAAAGCACAAAAATGGATCTTTGCACATCCAAAAGCACAAAAAAACCCATGATTATGCAAGCCCAACCTGTTTAGGTGCACAATATAAAAACTTGATGGTGTTCAAGAGTTTACTTAACATGGATTCATGGTCTTTTTACAATCAACATTAGGGGTGGACCACCATGAACTTTTGGGAGGAAAATGAATTTTCAACCCACAATAGCAATTGAATCTTGTTGCTTTACCCCATTCACAACAACAAAATAAGTATTGTAAGTCAGAAAATGATTAACCCCAATTTCCATGTTATTGCATTTCAACCCTACATGTTAACCATTAAGTTCAAACCCCAAGTGATCCATCCTAGTGTTTAAATCAATGATCCATTTCATACACATTGTCATGGCTGGTTTCCACCAACCCAACACATCATTGTTGAAAGCCAAAACATGATCCACATATAATTTGTGAAGGTTGGTTTGACAAATCTTCATTGTGTCACAAAGTCCTAGACAAATACATTACAAAGTGGCAAACTTCATGAAGAAATTCACAAATTCCAACATTGAAACATCGCTCCAAGGATAAAAAAGTCTTCACATAATATAACATGTCAAAATTGGAAGTGCCTAAAGGGACAATGGGTGAATCCAAAATCATCTTCATCAAGAATGGCCAATACTCATGATTTTTTTGTTCCATAGGTCTAACATGTCTTCACATTACACAAGATCTTGTTTCCCTTTCTCTCGATAATTTGGGGTAATTTAATATACTCAAGGTGTCTCTTTGAGCTTTAAAAAAAATACCCATACAAGGATTACTTGGGGTTTTAAAATTTTGAAATAATTGGCAATTTGCACTACCAAATTGCATTGTTGAGTCATGTCATGCATTTCCACTACAAACGGGGTGTAATATTTACACAATTGTATTGAAATTTCATTTTAAACTCCTTTCAAAACGATCGAATTCCATTTGTGCCAAAGATACCAGCTTGTTAACAATATTATTTGTAGGAATTACTCCATTGAATCGCAAAAAATGAATTAAAATTCATGTCAGGTTATCCAAGTTGGAGCCATCAACAATCCTCTCCATAGTAAACAAAATAACATTATTACAAAACATGTTTTCATTCCACTATGCATTCCACCCAACATCCATAGTGGAATGGGGACATGTTTTGTAATAATGTGGGGATTTAGCACCAATCCTTAATAGTGTATATTCTATGCATTGAAACCATGGTTTGGTTGTTAACATCTGTTACTTCATTTATTGTGAGTGCAACAAATCAAGTAGAGCCCATCACCTTTTTACTAGCTTTCAAAACCTATATCCAAATGGAGGTAATTAGCCATCTCCCAACTTGTTGAGTTTTTTTATTGCTTTTTCAAATTTCTTTGCAACTTCAAAAAATGGAAAAAAGATTTGAAGCTTTCATCATCTATCAATGGTATGCCCTTGTTCAAAGTAAAAATAAAGATGTAAATTGTATAAACTTCTTTTTATTTTTGGACATAAGACTAGATTGTAATTATTTAATGATGAAGACACAATTCATGTAACATACCAAACCTTGTTATGGCACATGCACCCTTTGTATCCATAATCTTTTGCCCAATTTTTTTTCTTTTCAACATGTTTTACCAATGACCCACACATTGGAATAAATTCTCCTTGTGTTCAATTTTCATTCACACAATGCATTTAACAATGGAAAAATTGTCGTCCTTGTTGAAGATTACTTCTACCCAAAGCATTCTTACAAACCAAACCTCTTAAAATGTTCACGTTCCATCACCAAGAGGTTTACGAGGCCTACCATGTTTGGTAAAAATATATGTAGCAACTTCAAGGGCTAAATTTTTAAACCTCAATTTAATTAGATCATCAACATTCAACTGGATAAACAATGGTAGATTATCATGAGAAATTGCACCATTTTTTCATTAGTGATGCACACAACATTTAAAAGCAACATTACTTTCAAAGTGGTCAATAATGTTTTCATGTGATCTAGCTCCCAATTCTCTTGGAGGAATATACATTGCATAAAACTCTTGAAATTAAACTTGAAGGAAGATCATGGCATAATGCACGCACTTGAATGAAAGTTAGCTAAATTTCAAGTTGTTTCCTACCAAACACATATCACAAATAAATGTTTTGAAAGATATGATAAAAATAAAAATTTGCACAAACCCGGTCATTTAAACCCCCATAGACATTCCTTCTTCATTGGTGACTATTGCAAAAACATTATTTCATGGTTGACAATATTCTAACATATTCTATAGTTCTAATGATTATTAGAACATGTTTGACAAATAGAATGACAAGAAGTTTTGCAGTACCCCCAAATTCAAGATATTGCAACAATCTATCACCTAGGAAATCCTTTTGAACAAACATATTTGGTCTATAATCAAATAATATTTTTATCCACTGATCTTTCTTCACCTAAAATTCTAAACTACTTTATTTTCATGAATGTTGTTGTTATTGCCCATTGATTGCAAAAAAACAACAATTTGATAGTGTTTCTCCTTCATTTATTGCAAATGCAAAAGATCTATTTGTATTCTTTACTTCTTCTAGCTTTTATAAATATAATCCCACAAACATGTTTTTCAATGAAATCCCCCTACAATTGAGGATGAATCAATCTAGTATATTAACAATCCATCAAAAGGTAGGATCAACCATATAATCAAAAGACTCCATTCTTTAGTTGAATATTTTCATTGTTGTTGACACTTGCACATTTAATAACCTTTCTACATCACAACCACAATGAACCCAAATCTACATATCATATGAAGTATAGAAATAATAATCACCTAGACAATACTATAATGTGAATATCATAGTTGTAAATTGTTATCTCAATGTGAAACTTTATTGTTTGTGTTTCATTTTCCAATAACAATTGAAACTTCTATTGTGATGTTGAACTCCAACATATTTCTACATCTAATGTGAACAATAGTAGAAAACCATTACAATTCATAACAAATGAGCAAATTGTGGTAATGATGCACAAAACATTAGAAAGAATAAACATTTACTTACTTCTTGATGGCAAATATGGATGTTCATATTACCTAAATAAAATTTTGATTTTACAATGAAACTCAAATTGAACATTTGATTAAATTTAATTTTGACACATGGTGGAGTAAATAGTTTAATTGACCTCCTTGATAGAGCTTTAACAAAACAAAAGAGTTTCCCACACATTCACTTAACAAATTGTTTCGTGCCTTGTAACAAGAGGCTTAAAAAGCCAACAAATTCACCTAATGGCAAACAAATCGTAAGCCCAACTTTGTGGCAACAATTATATTACTTGAAAATAAATCTTATAATAAAATTCACTATTAATTTTTTCACAAAAGGGTATGATTGTTAAAAATACATTCGTGGAAGATTAAATGCCAATGTAAAAAAAAAGATTTGACAAAATTTGATAATTTGAATTGACAAGGGAAGACTTTGGTAAGGTAGGGATATTCATATTTGGATTTACAAAATATGTGACTAAAATAATATTAGGTCCCATATATTGGATGTTGGGTTAAAGTTATAATTTAATTAGGATGTTTCCATGGTGCGGTGTAAGCAAAAGGTAGTCATAGTTTGACATCTTTCACTTTCAACACATTTTTTATGTGTCTTTATAAATATTAAAGATGTAGTTGGGTTGAATGTTGTCTTTATCATCCTACAAAAATAAAATGGAAATTTAAAATTAATAAAAAATAATATTTTGCTATTAAATAAGGTGTTTTAAATACCATTCATAAAATTATTGGTGTGCACTTACATAAAGTTTCAATTATGAGTCAATTTCATATTCATGGCTTACATAATTGGTTTTATTTTAAAGCCCAAAACAATTTAATGTGATCTTTAGAAGAATTCAAAGTGAGCAAAAATTTATGTGTTACTATTATATGTACTTTTATTATTGACACAAATTGTGTCACCATAACATGGAAACACCCATTAATTCTATGATAAAGCTATGTTCTTTATGAAAACCAAAATACAATTAACATATAATATATATTTTAATCCACGACATTAGACAAAAATATAATATATATAACTCATGTATCCAACATTTTAGGTATTAATTATTAGTAGGTACAATTAATAAATTTGGAACTCCTATAAAAATTTCCATTTTTATTTTTATTTTGCACCATTTATTGATTATTGATGAAAGTTTTATTTAATTGATGATTATTCCCATGGGAAACAAGTTTGTTCAAACTTGTCCTAGGATGATAATTGTATTTGATTTAAGTGTTTTTATATTTGATTTTCATCTTTCATTCATGATTTAAATATGGTATGTTATTTAACTTATTAAATATTTGATTATCAAACTCATATATTTTTGTGAACAAGGTTTGCAAAACAATGATATTGGGTCACAATGAATCATCAACAACATCAATATGATATGCAAAATTTAAAACATCATAATAAATCATATACAATGAGTTAGAAATAATTATTTTATACATTACTAGAATCATGTGAGGTGTTAAACATGTAATATTGCAAGATCATAGGAATTTTGTTAGGTTAGGTTTTCGTTATGATTCTATTTTTCAAAAACTAGTTGAGAATTGAACTTGCATTGATCAATATTAGTATTTCAAATGATAAGCTATATTAGCAAATATTGTTGTTGATGAACCCCATAATCTTATTTGTGGAAGGTGTAATGAAAATTTTATCAATCACTTTTTTAAAAAAGCCAAGTTGCCTATGTAGGGAAATAGATTGTTGGAAGACATTGAGGTAGTTATTTTTGCATGTGACCACTCATTAAGCAAATGATCCAACTTTGAAATAACAATCTTGATTTCCTTTTTAACTACAAGCCTACTAAGATAAAAAATTTAATGAATGTAAGGCATTGAAATTTCATGCAAACCAAAAAACCATTAAATATAAGGTGGACAGAATACATGCATATTAAAGAAATAAATAATAATATGGTGGGGAAAGACAAAATCATTTGCTACATTAGATTCACAATTCCCAATTACAATACATAAAAATAAACATAAATGCAATCGATACAAGTAGATATGCAAATCTTCACATTAGGTGCTCATGTGTTGATCTCCCAATCAACAAGTCTAGGAATTTGACCAACAAAATAAATCTAGTTGTATTGAAAGAAAGAGATTTCTCCATTTGGAGAAAATAGAATTTAGAAAATGACATTTTAGGTAAAAACTATCAATTCGCATTTCTTACTCCGTATCAAAGGTGGAAAGTAGAAAAGATGTCGTGGGATGGTATGCATTGCATGGCAAATTCTAGAAAACTAGGATTACAAAGACATGAACAAATGGGTGAATCAAAAGAAAAAAGACAAATCACAATAAGGGGCTAGCCATATGCTTGCTTGTGACATCATATTTGCCGACTTTGGAATGACGACTTTGCAAGCTTAGAAAGATATTAAAGTTGCAAATCAATTGCTCAAGAATGTAGATTAGATTTATAAAGCACTTGGAAAGAACTTGTCACACATTAGCTATCTCCAACAAACATAGTTTGCAAGTTGTTTGGTAAGGAGTTGGTGAACATATGAAGTCCAACAGTGATGCAATGAGAGTAATCAAGGTTTGCTTATGGAGAGTCTCAATTTGAAAGAGGTGAGTGTATTATTCTTTCCTAAAGAGTTTGGAGCATGGATTAATTCTGTGAGTGAAAAACATTATTGGGACTTGCGGATTTCTTCCACCAAACACTTCGTTGAAATCCCATCCCTAAATTGAACCTTGCACTTTTGGTTTCTTTGAGGCACCCATTGTGGCAAAATAAGACACAAGCCAGAGAGATGGACCACACAAGAAGAGAAAACACAAGAATTCATCAATGATTGGGACTTATTATGATAACCTACTAGAAGATGGGAAGCCCAAAAAAAAATGGGAGACCAAGCAGACAACAATTGGTTTAGTGGAAGGAAAAGAAACTCATTTCCATGTGTGGTTTTGTAGTTGTTAGTTGCCACCTTCATTGTAGGTACTCCCACTACTTGACTAGAACCTCAAGCTTTCAATTGAAATGTGTCACAGTTTTGCACAAACCTTCACAAGACTCAACTGCTCAGGCAAACAAGAACATTTGAGAGTCAAAACTAAAAATTTGATGCATTCTATTCATGAACTACCAGGTATATAAAGAGAAGCAAATAGGGTTTAGGATTGAAAAACTTAGCAATATTGCCTTCAAGTGAAGGACAAGAAATAATTGATTACATCATCACAATCCATATGACACAAAGTCTAGACCAAGGTTATGGAGCTTGCAAGTTTGCACTAAGACTTGTTTAGAATCCATAAATTGCTTCTTCACATTTGAATATATTTAACTCAGTGACTTAATGCTGCTTGATGCTCATTGCCTTGCAATCCCATAATTAAATTATAAACATTTTAAAACTTTCATGTTTCCTAAAGCATTAATTCTTTAATACTATGCAACAAGTAAAAAATTTAAGGAAAAATTAGTTTGATGTTGCAATGAATCCATTCATGCTTGCAAGGATGTCCTTTGTTCACCTTACTACCCAAACTCAGAAAGTAAGCTACTGGCTGAATTGCATGCCTTGTGTCAGTCACTGATAAATTGCTATATCCTGAATCATACCCAACTCCAGCTAGCAACCCTGTGACAGAATCTAGTTCGGCTCAGCAATAAACTATAATGTCAGGAGGGAGAAAAGCTGAATGCTATTCCAGCCAACCCCATTTGAGACAAGAACATAACATAACACAATGATGTGACTGGTGTCATTTGAAATCATACCAGTTACAGGCCATAGGCCATCCAGACCCAATAACATCTAAGCCTCAAGACTTTTAGAGGCATACCAAAGTGAGAATAATTGAATTCAGGAGGAAAAAAAAGAGCTCCAAAGAGACATTTTAGCAGAAATGTATTTTTAACCAATATTGCTCCTCAGCAACACATACAACATCCCAGCAAAAGCACTAGGGAGTCTCAGCGGTATCGCTTCAAAGAAAGTGAGTTGTTGCGTTTCCAGGTGGCACGCACCGAAGGGCGAGCCTTGGTGTACAAGTGACCCTTACCACGCAGTCCACGATGCTTCTTGCCAGCTGATGTCAATCCTCGGAGCTCCCGATGCTTATGAACTGGGTTGACAATCCAGTTGATACGAGGGTCTTTACGAATCACAGAGTGTGCTGTGTCAATCAGAATCACCTCAAAGTACTTGTATGTTGAATCCTACAAACACCCAATCAAAGGTTGCAAATGATGAAAGGTGATAAACAGTGAATATTCACATGTGTGGAATTGCAGAGAAATCTACATAACAACAATCTTAAGGCAACATGACATCTAGTGCAATCATAAGCTTATGAGACTCTCCCTCAAAGCATCACACCATCACTTTCATCACAAATAACAGTGACAAGTTGCCATCCCTGAATATTCATATACACAAGCAGATGGCAATGCAATCTTTGGTTGTGACACAAAGCTTACACACAAAAATCGCTCAGATTTTATGACAGACATCAAGGCCACGTCTTCTGATCAGAAAACATCCACCATCAAGAACAGCACCTAAATACTCTACACTAAACAAAATGAATCCATTTGAATCAAACATTGAAGAATACCTGGTTAATCCAATATGAGTTGAGAACTCTAAGACCTCCAAGCTTCCGCCCTGCACGCTCCTCAGCCACAGACCGCAGATTACGCTGGAACTTCAACTGGGTAATACCCTGATTTTTGGGTTTCCCATACACAATACCCTTGCTCACAGGCCTCTTCCTGCCCCCTCTGCGCACTCGAATGCGGTAGACTACGTAGCCCTGCACCGAGTGAACGATTCTTTTTTTTTAAAACTAGAGACACGGGATAGACATTGGCTCTCTCAGTCACCTATTTTGCAGCACATACCTGGATTAACAAGAGATAGACGAGGTGGAAGAGCTGGGGAAAAAAAAAAACCTGCTTAGCCTTGAATCCGAGGCGCCGGGCTTTGTCAGGTCGCGTGGGCCGTGTGATGCGCACAATGCCGGGCAACTGCCTGTACTCCCAACATCTCACTCGCAGCAGAAACCGCAGCACGTCCGACTGCTTCTTCCTCCAAAGCTCCTCAACATACTTATACGCACCTGCATATAGAAAACAGACGGAAAGACCAAGACCCAACCCCCGCCCCTAAAATCAGAGCTCTGAGCACCAAACCCTAATATCTCAACACAGAAAGAAAATCCTTTCACGAGCCAACAAAACGCTAGATTTTCAAAAACTCAACGTCGAATTCCGGCAAAACAAATGAAAGCGAAACCAAAACAAAGCATCCCAGACGCGGCAGTACACATACCCATTGCTGCGCAAGAAGAGAACGCAGCAAGCAAGCAAGAGCGAAGACAGCAGCATCGATCCTCACACGAAAGGAACAACAGAGCGCCGCCAGGAACGCATTTTGCCCTAATCTCTAACCCTAATTCTTTGCCGAGTGGGACACTAAATCCTGGCCTTTCGATTGTAAGGATCGCCAAAGTGGTACGGAAGTACTAGCCGTTGGATAAGCTTGAATAGCTCACGTGTGATATGTCATTTAATGGGAATAAATATTACAATGTAAACGGTTCTCACATGCGGGGATGTAGCTCAGATGGTAGAGCGCTCGCTTAGCATGCGAGAGGTATGGGGATCGATACCCCACTTCTCCACTCCAGTTTTGTGATGTTTTTGCACATTGGCAATCAATCATCCACAAGGAGATTTAGCCACCACGTTTGGCTATAAATCAGCTATGAAATTAAAATTCTTTTGTATCCTTTTTTACAATTTGCACCCATTATTGATACACCACTCTATTCAAATAACATAAACCAACCTTTGCATTCACAAAATTAATTCAAAAAAATTCCTAGGTAAAAAGTTTGTGGGAAACTACATTTGCTTTAATAATATCATTTTAACAAAACAAATGCAACAAATGGAAGATGTCCAACATGGATATGTTATAGAAAAACTTAGGACCAAAAAGATTTCTAATTCAAAATTTGAATGAATTTTTAAAATGTTTTTATCCAAATTAAAAATAAACTTGTTTGAAGATCCATGGAGGACAACAACCTTCATAGTTCCTTGAAATTAATTACATAATACTATCAATAATCACATAATAAAAATGAATTCAACAAAATTAAAACAAAAAAATTACATGCAGTTATAGCTACTAATACTTATAAAATAAATTTGATATGTAGTGACATTCAATATATTATAAGACAAACAATGCCAACAAACTTAAAATTTAACACCATTTAAATAATTTGCTAATGAAAATGATAATCCAAAATATATATACATAATAGAAGTGTTTGACAAAGACAATAAATTCATCAATGGTGCAATAGTAAATCTAGGAAATTTAGTTTCCATCAAATGTTACTAGTGGGTGCCCGTGACCTTCGGCCACTGTGAAGTCCCCCAGTTTTAGTTTTTTATAGAAACTTTTAACTTTTTTATTTTTTTTATTCAATATTTATAAGTTTTATTTTTTTTTTTTTTTTTATCTTTATTTGGTTTCTTCATTTTTGGAATTTTTTTTTCTTTTAAAGTTTTTTTACTGTATTTCCCTTTCCTTGTTTCATTTGTTTCCATTCCTTTTTTATAGTTTTTGCGTTTTTACTTTTTTTTTTGGTTTATGTTTATTTCATGTTTTTATTTTTTCTATTCTTATTTTTTCTATCTTCATTTTTTTCTATTTTTATGTATTTATTTATTTATTTTCTTTTTTCTTTTTCAAAAAGATTTTATAATGAAAATAACTGCCCTGTCCTGCCCTGCCCTGCCCTGTTTTGAATTGGCGCTGCTAGAAGATAACGGCTAGGAAGATAATGGCCAGTAACTGAAAATGTCTACCCGCCCTGCCCTGCCCCTGCCCTGCCCTGTTTGTCAGACAGACAGACATTGTAGCTTTAATATATTAGATGTTAGATATTGGAGAAACATAGTTTTGAAACAACATGGAATAACACAAAAACTAATTGTTGTAAAAACATTTG
>Ga0209208_10010117_pt1 | contig 12297 bp, 8 predicted proteins | sample S1TSphfallax_3_FD_187694 | JGI IMG/M metagenome (GOLD analysis project Ga0209208, IMG submission 187694) | Host-associated microbial communities from peat moss isolated from Minnesota, USA - S1T2_Fd - Sphagnum fallax MG (SPAdes) (version 2) | ecosystem: Host-associated > Plants > Peat moss >...
GAGGGGGGAGGGGGGGGGAAGGGGGGGGGAAGGGGGTGAGAGGGACAAATGGTCTTTTTAACCAAATGGTCTTCTTAACCATTTGACATAATTTGTGGAATGCAAAAAAGAGAAGACATTCCAGACATTTGACCTTGTTTTTATTTGCAAAAAGAGACGACATTCCAGACAATGACCAGAATTGGGGAGCTTTTGCCAATCCCGGTGGCAAGTTTTGAGTCGCGGAATTTCGCATTTAAAGGCAAATTCCAAACACAGGGGGAAATATTTAACCCCGAGTCACAAAATATAACTAAAGGACGGAAATTGTTTTTTTTTGGGGACGTGGACCGAAATGATCCACGTCCCAAAATGTCAGTGGAGGTACGCCAGGTAGGTGACTGATTCCGCACAGACTTAGGTCATATTATATGCCAGAATTGGACCCTGGCCGGTTCTGTTTTGTCAAAATCCAGAGGACGCGGAAACTGCTCTGAAGACTTGACTGACTTGACCCCGGTGTGTACCAAGAACGCCCGTTAAGTTTCGATAACCATTTTCAGACAGACGGTGAGTCTTTTGGGGTTTTTTTTTTTTTTTTTTCAATTCTCATCATTTCTATTGGGTAAGCCGTTTCACATTCTCCCCAATAATGGACGATCACTCATAGTGAAAGAGGACACGTGGGAGTTTTCTCATTGGTGAATATACAGTCGTCTTCCATTCTGTTGTCTGAACGTGGTAATTACGTTTTGGCCTGTGGGGTTTTTGACCTCTCGGTTTAGCCTCTCGATAAGGACGGCAGAAAAGCCCAAGGGAGAGGGAGACTGGTGCTGCAATGGTGGTCTGAGCTTTTTTCCTTCTGCCGTCTCCTCTTTTCTTCTCGCAAACCCTCGTCGTTGCGTCGCTCTGTGGCGTTTCCCACTCTCTTTCCATTCTGCTGCAAGCGACGGTGTATAATACTTGTGGGAGCAGGCTTTCTGACGATCTATTTTGTGAACAATATGCTGGATTCTCGGCGAAGTTGGAGTCGGCGGACTTAAGTCTCTCTTTTTTGTACCCTCGGCAATCTGTATCTCGCCTGGTGCTTGGACCTTCATCGGTTTTCTGTTTCTTTCTCTGTCCCGGCTTTCTTGTAACACTGATCTTGAGACAGGATCGCTCCGAGGTGAGGCAGTGAACGATTGTTGTGAGAACAGGTGGTTGTTATTTTTTGGTGTGAGTTTTGTGTCGCATTTTTTTTTTTTTTTTTTTTTTTTTTTTTTTCGGCTGGTTTTCTTAGTCTTTTGTCTTTGGATAGAAATTGGCGCATCTAATACCGAGAATTGGAAGCGCCGAGTGTAGTGGTACCGTAGTAGCGTGCTTTTGTTGTACTCTGTGTTCAGCGTCCTCGTCGCCGCTGTAACAGATCTGTCTTCTGCTCTGCATCTCTAGGAGCATTTTTATTTTTTTTTGCTGTCCAAGAGTTTGCTGAGGTACCTATGTGTGGATACAAGCCTCGAGAAGGCCTGCCGACTTCTCTGTTCTTCCGATCCCAGAGACGGGATTCTGCTAGTAGCTCTTCTGTGGCATCCACCGCGTCGCCGAAGTGGCGACTGATCTGAATTTTTCTTATCCCTTGGAACGAGGAGTAGCGTAATCACGTCTTTATGTTCGATATCTGTGGGTTCTGCGCTCCTTGAGCCTCGGGATCCTTTTAGTTTCCATCTTTGCAACCTGATAGTTCTTTCATCGTCCCCTTGTTGTCGTTGTGCGAGTAGTCATCTGCTTTGTGCATGACCGAGAGGAGCTATGCACTGATTCTTTAGTTCGAAAGTCTTGCGATACTTTCAGTCTCTACCACTTTCTAAAGGATTTGATCTGCTGGTTGTCTTTCTCCCAGAGCTTTCTCTGCTCATCCGAGCGTCTTGTGAGGCCGTAGGTTGTGGAAAGGAGGCCGGGTACATAGGGGGGAGCGTAGGAGGGAACACACACAAAAGAATCCAGATCATCAACCGGGGTAAGTTAAAAGCACTCAAGAGAGAAATAGCAGGCGACACTCCCTCCGCTCTTTTGGGGAGGCAGTACAGGAAAAGATGACAGCCACTACAGAATTGCCGCCAGAAATCACCGTCATTCCACAGGCTTACCTGCTTATCGGGGTGTCAGTGGGTGTCATTTTCCTCTGCCTCAGTTTCCTGCTCTGGAGACAGTCTTCTTCATCCAAAGGCTCAAAAGTTTCAGCACAGCTGACACCCAAACTAGTGATAGAGGAGACACCCCTGGAAGAAGTTGAAGATGATGGAACCAAAAAGGTCACCATTCTTTTTGGAACTCAAACAGGAACTGCTGAAGGTTTTGCCAAGGTCAGTGTTTTGTACACCAATTCCTACTACCTCATGAGGGTAGGGTTGTTTCCATTCCTTACCAGATCTAACTTGCCAAGCTAGATGTCATCTGGAAGCGCCTGTCAGATTGCTTGAGGATGAAGCAGCTGATTACATTACCATGATCACATCTCTTCTGTAGATGGGCAGCTGAGTCTCAACTGGCACTTGTGCATTGTGTCAGTAGCTACGAGTGTAGAATCCATTGCGCTCCCTACAGACACCTCCATTTGCAAGAGGCATGATTGTTCAAGAATTTATTGTTCTGAAGACTTGGGAACATGAATTAGTTTGGAATGTTTCTGCATTGAAACCTCGATGAATGCTGTCTCTTGATGTCTTGTTTCAATAGTGAAGGATGTAGAAATGCAAGTGACTGTGAACATATATACAGTTTGCAATGGCAATTATGCCCAGTCAACACCTTTGGATGTCAGTTTCAGGATCCTGATCTGAAATGTGTCACTAACAGGCTCTTGCTGAAGAAGGGAAGGCTAGATATGACAACAAGGTGGTATTCAAGGTGGTGGATCTGGTACGTGGTGACTCTCCCCCTGCTGAGTAATCTCAGGGTCTTCAGCACCTAGGTAGTATATGATTGAAGCCATCTGCACATCCATCTGCGTCCTGTGCATAGAAAGGCAACTTCTGATTTTCCACCTGTGAATCTCTCTTCTCTGGCAGTGAATTATGATGTCTTTGAGGGAGCAACATGTTGTGCCTGTTTACATTCAGTTAGTTCCCTTTGTTATGTTAGTGAATTAGCAGACTTTGGCTTATTTGCAACATATACTGCATTAAATACCTGGAGGAAGAGTGATGCAATGTGTGCATCTCTCTTCTTGGCTTTGCACTTTGGACTGGCAGAGAGGTGCATATCCTCTCATAGGAGAAACTTGGGCAATGTGATTGCCCAGTTCTTCTATTATGCAGCCAAAAAGGTTTGTACAATTTAGATGATTGGTTAACCTCCTGACCACTGTAATAACTGGGTTGTTCAACACATGATATTACCTATACTCAGTGGGTTTTGTGCAAGTTGAAATGGGTTAAAGATCCCAGGAAACTCTCCCCATGCTTGTTGGATTGTTCTAGTATCAGGCATGCTGTAAATAAATGGACAACTGTCCATTGTAGCATGCAAAGGTGGTCACCTAATTTTGAGAGATGGTGTTCAGTGGATGAGATAAGTGGGATTCTCCCAAATTTGATGGTATGTTGGTGATTGCAGGATGATTATGGTGCAGATGATCGCCAATATGAAGAAAAGATAAAGAGGGAGAAGCTTGCCTTGTTCACAGTTGCCACGTAAGCAACAGACTTGTATATATGATATGAAGTCATCTATTGTGGCTATTCACCTGTGATGTCTGAGAATCTGTTAGATGCTTTGGTACACCTAAAGCTCCTGATACCTGTGGCATTTGTAAGTGTGTAAATCTTTTGTTGCTTTTGCATGGTGCATTGGCAGATATGGAGATGGTGAACCAACTGACAATGCAGCTCGATTCTACAAGTGGTTCATTGAGGGAGCTGTGGTATAGATCCTTTCTTGCCTTGACTTCTTATAATCTAAGATGATTGTGACATATTGAAGTATTAGTTGAGCAAAGTTTGTGATCTGAAAAAAGAAACAGGTTAGTTTTGGTACTGAGCATTGTTTATCAGTCCTTTCAATCTTTTTTGAAGAGTGGTTTTTTGTTGTTTGTTACAGGACAGAGAACCATTTTTGACTCAGTTAACATATGCAGTGTTTGGCCTTGGCAACAGACAGTATGAGCACTTCAACAAGGTAGAAAAGTGATGGTTTGTGTTGTCACAGATTTCTCATATGATGTCTGTGGGTCACAATGTCTTCATAAGAAGAGCAAGTTAAGTGTGTTTATCTGACAATTCTCCCTGATGCCACATGCAGGTGGCAATACAGGTTGATATAGCTCTTGAGAAGCAAGGTGAGGATGAGCAACATGTTGTCCAGGGGATGATTACTGTATATGTGCTGTCTGCTTTATAGACTTGTCAGAAAAATGTAGACTTGCAGTTGTTTTTGATAGATGCTAAAAGTCCTGTGTTGGAATTCTCAGGTGGCAAGAGGTTGGTTCCTTGTGGGTTGGGTGATGATGATCAATGCATTGATGATGATTTTACAGCATGGTACAGTCTTTTTTGGCTGACTGTGCAGACTCTATGCTGTTTTTACATCATGATTGAGCAAAATGAATTAGAAAACCGACATGTTCTATTGCAATTCTTAACTTATTTGTTTCGAGCAATGCAGTTGCACAGGCAATTGCAACTAGTCTGTTATCTTGGCCTTGAATGGGCCACAAGGGAATTTTAGTGGTGCCAAATTTTGCAGATCATTTACTCTATGATGTAATACAATACTCAACACCGGCATTCCAGTCATGCTCAGATGGCCTTTAGTCTCTCAGATCAGTGCTCTGATTTTAGTCTATTCATCTTCAATTGCTTCTCTCCCAGGAAGGAAAAGTTGTGGCCAGAACTTGATGGGCTCCTGCGTGATGAAGAAGATGGACCTGCTGCTGCGCTACCATACAAGGTGGCAGTTCCTGAGTACCGTGTAGTTATGTGGGAGAGTGGCATTAAGCTCCGGGAAGACACATATGCTCCAAAGTTAAATGGTCAAGCAATCTATGATGTCAACCATCCTTGTAGGTGGGGTCAGACACCTATTTTCCTTCTGTTTTCTTTGTCGATTTAACTGAGCATTTCATTCATCTGGCTAGAACCTTAAATGATTCAGGACTGATTCAGGCTGGAACTGTTGTTTCCAAAACAGAGTTGATGTTGCAGCTCGGAGGGAACTTCACACCCCTTTGTCAGACCGCTCATGCATACACTTGGAGTTAGACATTGCAAACACGGGTATAATGTGAGTAAACTTGAACAAGCTTTCTTTGGTTTGTATTTCTTATTTTCCTGTTTACTCACATGTTGTCAGATCTCAAATCTCCATATCCTCATTGTATGGTGACCTCTCAATTCTATTCAGGTGAGATTCAAATCACAAATAGGAGATTTTCTCACTACTTTTGAAGATGTATTTGCATCTCCAGAATGGAATTCCAGGCTAGGGGCTTCATTTACACCAGCTGAAGTTTAACCCAAGCTTGTGTTGATGTGGCAGGTATGAAACCGGGGACCATGTTGGAGTGTATGCACCCAATTCTCAAGAGAATGTGGAAGAAGCAGCCAAGCTCCTAGGTTTACCACTTGATACAGTCTTCTCCCTCCATGCAGATGCAGAGGATGGCACTGTTTTGGGAGGTGGCAGTGGATCACTTCCTCCTCCATTCCCTGGTCCATTGACCCTCAACTCTGCACTCAGTAAATATGCTGATCTGCTGAATTCTCCTCGCAAAGTGAGTATGAATTTCAACCTGCAAACATTCTTCTGCTTTGCAGAATTGGTGGATGTAGGATTGCCTATCATAGACATTCAGCTGCAGGGAAGTTGGGAACAGGTCATATCCATCTACAATTGCTACTCAGCTTGGTGGCATTTGAAAAGGACAGCTAAGAAGCAACTTTTGTGGTTCGTAGTTGGCTTAAGTGTTAATTTTGGTGCAGAGGTACAATGGTGAAGTGCTGAACTATTATGCTGGGGATGTGGGTTGCAGGCTGTTTTATCTGCATTGGCAGTATATGCATCTGACCCAGATGAAGCTAAGCGCTTGAATCACCTTGCATCACCCCAGGGCAAGGTATGAACTTCCTGGTGTCTAACAGGTCCAAGGATAGAGGAGATATGACAGGTGTTGTAGGTGGAATGCCGTATCTTTTCTGACTGTTGCCTTGCCATGCAGGAAGAGTATCAGCAGTGGGTGATAGCCAGTCAGCGAAGTCTTTTGGAAGTGATTGGGGCATTTCCATCTGTGAAAGTTCCACTTGGAGTCTTTTTTGCTGCTGTGGCTCCTCGGCTTCAACCCCGATTCTATTCCATCTCCTCCTCACCAAGGTAATAGATGTAGTCATTTGTTTGGCCAGTAAGAAGAGGTCCTACTTTGATTAGCAACTGGCCACAAGAGAGAAGCTTGTTACGGTTCATTGTATGACTTGCTTTGTTGCCTATGTAGGTTTGCACCCACCAGAATTCATGTCACCTGTGCTTTGGTCTATGGACCTAGTCCCACAGGACGCATCCATCAAGGTGTTGCCTCTACTTGGATGAAGGTTGGTTTCCAGTTTGATCTCTTCCTTGAAACTCACTGTCATGTTAATCCCCAAACAATACTAATAACTTAGTGCAGGCCAGGGTTGCCATTGTAGCATTGTTCAGATCACGGTTACTTTCAGGCCAATGATGGAGTTCATTATAACCAGACATACTTGAGACCTTGTGGCAAGAATAGTTTGACAATTCATGCAGATATTTAATTTGAAATGTAGTATGTGGAAACTATGAATCTTGTTTGCATCTGTATACAAGCTTGTACCTGATTCTTACATTGGGTTCAGAATCATGGGGTCCAGGTTTAGCTTAAACTCCTCTAGTTCAAACACCTGTTTTCTGATGCACATTGGTTTCAGTTGATGTAGCTAACACCTAGAAAAAATCATTTGCAGAATTCTCTTCCTTCTGAGAAGGTTGGACGAGCTGAATGCAGTTGGGCTCCAGTATTTGTGCGACAGTCAAATTTCCGGCTTCCATTAGACCCAATGACTCCTATTGTGATGATTGGACCTGGGACAGGCTTAGCTCCATTCAGAGGGTTTTTACAGGTCTGGTGCCTTTCCAACTTTTCCGACATCTTGTTTCTTTATTTTCAATCTAGTCAGATGTGGATGTTGTCCCATGTCAATGTCTTATGTGAGTTCTTGACGGTTCTAATAGGAGAGGGCCACTCTACAAGAAGCTGGGGAGACACTTGGACCGGCTATTTTCTTCTTTGGATGCCGCTCACGCAGACAGGTAAATATTGTGTTGTCTTTTCCAGTACTGGTCTTTCAGTCTAAACCTTACCCTTTACTACCAGTATTATGACTGAATAAGCACATTGGTTAATGTATGTATTATCAGATTGTCCTTCCATTCTTCTAATGTTGACGTAAATTATAAGTATGGAGAAGCTACCTTTACTTTGAACTAGTTTTTATCTCAGTTAGAACTTTTGCAGCCAATAGCTAGACAGCTTGCATCCACAGTGTGTCCTCATCTATTGTGGGTTGGGTGTATTGCAGGATTTCATATATGAGGAGGAGCTAAATGATTTTGTCAATAAAGGGGTTGTTGAGTTGGTTGTGGCCTTCTCTAGGGAAGGTCCCACAAAGGAGTATGTTCAGAATAAGATGCTTGAAAAGGTGTGTTAGGGCATCCTGGCTGGGCTTGATTGCATGTGTGGATCAAGTGTATGACAAGTAATTTTGTTCAAGCTGAAAAAGCTTGAAAAGGTGCAGAGAGTGTTCTTGCTGGATTTGGTCATATGCGAGGACAATATGAATAGTTTCTAGTTCAAAATCCACTTTGCAACCCAGTCACATGTGTTCAATTTATTGCAGGCAAGTGATGTATGGAGATTGATATCGGAGGGTGCTTATGTATATGTGTGCGGTGATGCTAAGGGAATGGCAAAGGATGTGCACCGCACATTACATACAATTGTCCAGTCAGAGGTACAGACCACAATGAACTTATATCCTGTGTGGATGGCTTTTGCTTGATGCCTACCTATGTCACATTCAGTAATGTGACATTGGGTAGGTAGGTAGATAAGCAGATCAACAATGTTAGCTACTGTCAGTGTGTTCCCAAAACTGGTGAAGGATCTCTTGTTTGAGTTGTTTGTTCCAGTGTCTTAAGTTGGTGAGTTACACTGCATAAAGGTAACTGCCTGTAGTGACATTGCTGACATGCGTGTTTATGAAGGAAGAGAAGGGAAAGTGGAACATTAATGACTATGTGATACTTAGGGTTAGAATGAGGGTGTAACTGAACCTTTGGTGTTGACAGGGGGGAGTGAGTGGCACCAAGTCTGAAGCTATCATAAAGCAGTTGCAAGTGGATGGACGATATCTGCGTGATGTTTGGTAGAGAGACTATCAAGAAGTTAAATGTCAAAGCAGGGGTTTAAGTGTAGATGAAAGCTTCTGAAAGCTACCAGTGCAAGTAAAGCTGGAGGTGGACACGATGCAAAGCAGGTGTGCGCACTTCATCTGGGATCTTGTAGGGGGGACTGGGTAGATTACTGGTAAAAGCAGGTGTGCACTTCATTTGGGATCTTGTAGGGGAGGACTGGGTAGGTTATTTGTAAAAGCAGGCAGTCATCACTAAATGCTTGTTGTAGTTTAGGTCCATGAAGAGCCCAAATATAAACGGGTAGAGAGGAGAAATCGTAGGTTCATTGCTGGGGTTGCATAAATTCCAGATTATTGTTTGCTCCAGGAAGAGAGCATCTGTCACAATGTGGCACATCTTTTTAAACCTGGAAGCGCCAAAGCCAAGGCAGCCTGACAGCCCCTATCAATTACCTAGGACGGGTCCCTGGATATCCCCACCAAGCACACACAGGCCTTAGTGGAGATAGATATATGTACTTGATACCGTGCTTGTTGCTACCATGGCAATTACATTTTGACATAAAATCTTTCTTACATTCTGGTAGGTAGTGTCTTTTATTTACGAAGAGCTCTCAGCCATTTCCATCTTTGAGGATTTGATTTCTTCCTCATGTTGTCTTTCAATGAAAAACTTCACATTTAGATTTTGTTTTTAGGTTGGGTAATGTTACGTGGCCTTTGGGGATCTTAATTCATTGTTTCATGCAACGCCTATCATACTTGTTGTTATGTCTAATCCTCTCTTATGTATTCTTGCATTTCCTTGCTGGGGTGGAATCACAATAAAGTAGAGAATGAAATGACCTTGTCAAGTTTAGATGTAAAAGAAAAGGAAATCCCATCATAAAATTGTTGTACTTTGAATGTTTTTAAGTGAATGATGAAAAGATGAAATACATGTGCATTAATTTTCAAATATCAAATTGGACATCACATGCATTTGTTTCTACAAGTAATGAAATCCAATCAAAGGTTATATGATAATTGCATTGAATATTTCATGGCGTCAACTCAAAAAGGTGTGATAGTTTATATATTTGTAGTGTAATGTATATTGCAATTCTACAATTAAATATGGCTACATAGTGTATTTGGATTCTTAAATATACATATATGTCTTGTAACAAATTGTCTTGACTTTGTTTTCAATGGAAAAAGAGATTTTTGAAATTTTCAATCACATGAGTTGATGAAACATGTTCTATATAACATTCAACAATCAATATTTGATATTTTTAAAGATAATCAAATGCACAATCTAAAGTTAAATACTTTAGAAAGTCCTTAATGGACATAAAAATCAAGAATTACAAGAAACTATATATGAACAATATGTTTCTATTATCAACATGAAACCAATGATCAAATCCAACATATTCTAAAACATGATAACATCTAACAATTTTTCAATTTAGAAAAAACTTCAATTTTTTTAATTAATTAATTGATTAAGTGAAAAAAAATTCCACGTTGATAATAACCATTGTAGTAGATTATATAGGGAACAAATAAGTTATAAATCAAAGTGATTGAACCATTTAAAAAGAAGTTATGTTGTTCAAATATGAGTATAAGGCTAGGGCTAGGAATCATGAGAGGGACAATGCAAAGGGATTGCAAAAGTTATGGACTTTTCATGCACCATAATTGGTTCATTACAATGTGCTTTCACCTTGTCATCCTTATGTTTTTATTCTCTTATGCAATTTTTTGCACCACATTTTGAACTAGGATAAAATTCCCCCATCCTTGAATCACAAGCCTCCCTCAATGTGTATGTACATGTAACCCATTGATCCATTGGGTATCCACCTTTTACATTGTGTTCATGGCAACAAATACACAAGGATACATGATGCATTTACATCCATTACATGCAATTTCAGCTTCTACATGGTACAAAAACAATTGCAAGCATTATGTCTAACTACATTTCATTCATCTTGTCACTAAGTTAATATCATCTTTTCCACAAATGGTGTTGGCAATCTAGCCAATTTTATCATTGTTGATCCCACATGTGCATACATCAACTTATTCTTTAATTGAATTTGCATGCGGATTTGTAGCTTTGAAGGTTGCACATGAGTTACTAATGTTTGCATCAATTGATCAATTTCTCCTCTTATAAATGAGGGGATGCACAAAGAAGCCAATGATTTCTTAGTGCATGAAAGGTTCAAAAGGTCCTCCACTTTTTTTTTTGACAATGAATCTTGATTACACTTTAAAAGTTGTGAATGTCTTCCATCTTGAGTCAAGTGGTAGCCTTAACCCACCTCTCACTACCACTACCTACTTGTTACTTAATATAATCTTTTTAGGATTTTTTTGTTTGCTTTTTAAAGTCATTTTCTCCTAGTTTTTTTTCAATTGATTTCTACAAGTTTAAAAGAGGGCATGGAGGGAATTATATTTTACTTTCACACATTTCAATGTTATTGTATTGTTTTCATATGCATGATACATCATAAAAATAAAAATCCCTATTTTTTGGGTTTATTTTGTCATGTTTCCACCATGTACTTTGGTCAAAGTTTCATCTCTTCCAACACATTGCATTTAATTTGAAATTCAAATTTTGTCAAAATGTTTCACACATCGTGTGTTACAAGACCATACAATTGGATTCCTTCAAATGTTAGGAAATGAATTTTCCCATTTGAACCTATTTTTGGACCTTAGAGGAGGTTGGACATTTAAGGGTTAATGGTTGCTTGTTCTAACAAAGCAGTTCCTCAAAACATTTGTCAAACCAAGCATGGTATCATTTACCATATGAAAGTCTTGCTACCTTTCTTTTTTGGTTTTTGCCTTTGTTTAACCTTGAGTTCACATACCTTCATTTATCGTATGGAAGTCTTTGTTGCCATTCTTTTGTTTGGGTTTTGCCTTTGTCTAACCTTGAGTTCATATACCTTTAGTTTAACAAGTGCATGCTAATGAAGCCCTTGATGGTGACAATGGGGTGTTGAAGGTATATTTACTATGCCACAAACTTAAGCCAACAAAATTGCTATAAGGTTATGGGCTTTGGAAATTTCATGTTGGACATATGTTTATACTTTCAACTTTACCATGGGAAGGAATGCAAAACTCCAAGTTGGATTTAAATTGTTAATTGATGTTATAGATAAATATGAAAATATTGTTTTCTCTTGAAATAGAATTGGATCCAATGCAAATTGATGTGAGATGAGGGCTAAAGGAGATGCAACCTAAGGGGATAGCAAAATTGTCATAGATCTCATAATGACAACTATCTTGGGTATGTGTTACATGGTGGTTATGTGGTGACCACAATTTTTTACAAACATGAACATATTTCATGAATTGTTGGGTGTCAATTTGAATGGCCATCTTTGTTGCATGTTCAAGAAAGAAGAAAGGTCATTTTCTCCTTCATGGCACATTGTGGCTATTGTTTGGTGGATAATAAACTAATTTACTTGCTTTCAACATGGAAGAATGTGTGGGTTAGTTCAACTATTCATCCTAATTTATTCAAGTGGAAGAAAACTACTTTGTTTCTTGAATCATGTTGTTTCAATATGAAAAAGACATTCATTGGTATAAGTCAAAGATAAATTTAAATTTATTTAGTTGTATAAAATATTTTCGATGAATTAATGCCATCATCATTTATAAAGAGAATGCTAGAAAACATGGATTCAAATTTCTTCTTGGTCATTTAGATTGTTTGTGGTACATGGGTAGCATGGTCATAATGAAAATTAGGGGCCTACATGATTTTGCCTTTATATAGGTTTTGTGCTACATAATGCCTTGCAAGCAAGCAAGGTGCATTTCTAGTTTCTAACTTTGTAGCAAGAAAAGTATGTTTTTGCACATTGGGTAGAAAGATGGGTTT
>Ga0209208_10010120_pt1 | contig 12295 bp, 4 predicted proteins | sample S1TSphfallax_3_FD_187694 | JGI IMG/M metagenome (GOLD analysis project Ga0209208, IMG submission 187694) | Host-associated microbial communities from peat moss isolated from Minnesota, USA - S1T2_Fd - Sphagnum fallax MG (SPAdes) (version 2) | ecosystem: Host-associated > Plants > Peat moss >...
GTGAACTCACCTTCTCATTTGAGTGAGTGAATGAGTGAGAAATCACCTCCTAATTTGAGTGCGTGAGTGAATGAGAACTCACCTCCTCATTTTAGTATGTGTGTGTGAGTGAGAACTCACCTCCCAATTTCAGTGTGTGTGTGTGAGTGTGAGCTCACCTCCCGATTTCAGTGTGTGAGTGAATGAGAACTCACCTCCTGATTTGTCCAATCACACGTCGGACAATCTTCTAGCCAATAGGATATTGGATGGACGGACGGACGGACAGACAGACGGACACACACGATTTAGTGCAGAAACCCTAAACCCTAAACCCTAAACCCGGACACACCCAAAAGGATACCCATTACACTGAGTGATACCCTGACATTGAGGGATACCCTGACATTGAGTGATACCCTGACACTGAGTGATACCCATTACACTGAGTGATACCGATACCCTGAGTGATTTTTCCTCTCACTAACAGTTCTCACAACCCACCCAAGAGTTTACCCATTACACTGAGGGACCCTGTTTTCCTCACAAACAAACCGGACACTGAATGATACCCATGACACTGAGGGATACCCCTGACACTGAGTGATACCCATTACCCTGAGTTCTAGCCAATAGGATATCAGACGGACAGACAAACAGACGGACACACAAATTTAGCACAGAAAAAAACCCAATTCTTTTATATAAGTAGATAATCCCCACACATACATTGTTCAATCTAGTTGCCAAAAATATTTTTCTTGGTTGGCATTATTATTGTTGAAACATATTCACCCTTGAACAATTCTACCAAATTAGTATCCAAAAATTTTATTATTTGGATTTGAACCAATGTTCTCTCCACTTCATTAAGCTTATAAGGTCTCCTAAAAATCGGATTATCATCTTCAAGTATGATATGAACGTCTTGTTGTTTCAATTGGCCAATTTTCTTAAAATTAAATGTAAAACATTTTATATAATTTTACAATATTTTCACATTTCCTACACCTCACCTATTATAATCATTGGATTAATATCCAATTCCCATGTTTTTATAAACACTAGTATTTTCGGCTAAAATGACAAAATATTCCCAATATTTGAAATTGAGGACATGGACTATAATTGCTACAAAGAATGTGGGGTGGTGCCCAATTGTCCTAGTGCCCCCACATCAACAACCTCCTTTCTAATGCCCAAAAACCCCTTTTGACATTCTTAATCCCATAACTACCAAAAATGTATAACCTAAATTGTTGTATCATTACCCCCCTTTATACCAACATGGCTATCCCATTTGTGAGTGCAACAATTAAAGTAGGGTGGATGAATGGACATAACTAGGAAAACATTTTTATTTTGCCAAACCCAAATTAAGGATCCATGTGAGGTAATTAAGGTCCATGACCTACCCTAAAATCCATCTTTGTGAACCTTTTGAAAAATTTGCCATTGTAGGAGTACCTTTGTGAAAACCCATGGTACACTCCCTTTCATCTATGTTGGGTTCTTCCATGCATGTGCAATGAATTGGCATCCCAAATCATGCCTAATTTTACATCCCAAAATCCATGAAATTAGGTTGTTTGTGGAAATTCAGCCTTATTGACCACATAAAAGGTATCTTAGATCTAGTATATCATTGATAAAACATGTGGGTGACCTCATGATGAGTTGATATGTTCTTTGGATCACTTTTGGTAGTGTTAGTGCACATCCACAAAAACCAATGGGCTCATGAATCGATTATTGGAACATCCACTTGCATTAAGTCATTAATCCAAGCTTAACATATGCTGCCATGCTAACACAATTGTCAAGAATCTCGGAATGGTGGAACACCCCCAACAAGTATGCACATGGGTGCATTTGTGTGGTTTGTAAATTTACTATAACACATAGACCAACTATTTAAAAAGTTGTAGTCTAGGGTTTTAAAAGGCTTGATATGTGTGCCAACCTATGCATCTTGAACATGATTAGATCAATTGGCCCAATCCTATCCTTGAGATCTTGCACCCCCAACAATGTGATATTGTTTGGTCAAAAACATTGATATCCTTGTATCACCAACATTGGGAACAAGTTAGAATATCGTTGTTGCAACATCATAACATGATGCATGGAGGCATGTTTAACTTGTGGGTCTTTTTCCACATAATGGTATCAACATACTCAAGGTGTCATATTGTAACATTGTTGTTAGATTAAAACTAACGTTTCCAGAAAACTCTAATAGGCATATACCAACCTTGGGGGTATTCCAATGAATGACCATGGTATCCAGTGGGTTCAATCCTTGTCACTCATTACCAACATCCATAAGTAATTATGGGCTTGGTGATGGCGAAATGTGCCAAGCAAGATGAATGTAATGATTGGTCAATTCTTGTAATTCTAACAATATGCCTAATGGTGGTATGGGGTCTAGTGTCAACTCTTGAAGGAATGACATCCCATCTACCATTAACATTATAAATTGACCATTAGGGGGTTCATCTTGATCATAGATGCTACCTTTCAATAATTCAAAACCATAAAAAAGGCTTGAAAATCCATCTAACATAGTTGATTTACTTGATTTTCTTGGATGCCCTTTGACAAACCTCACCATCAACGAAGTCATATATTCATCCCTTATCTCCATCTTAGTCAATAATATGTAGTTTTTTCCATAATTCTAAAATATTCCTTAGGGGGAATAAAATCACCCCTCTAACCAATAAATTATAAGATGTGGCACATGTGATCACTATTCATGTTTGCATTATGGTATAATCTATTGATTTGTTGGGATTGGCTTATATCACCACATCTTGAAATTAACATCAAATAATCCAAAACCTTTCACTACCACTTTGCCCGACATCAAGGATTGAACACTTGAATTTAACAAATCCCTCTAGGGTTGGTATTATTGTAATAGTTAATACCCCCCTCACTTGAAAACCTCCTTTTTCATTACATCACAACCACACATTGGAGGAAAACAAAAGAAAACATCTACCATTTGTAGTCATTAATTTGTTAAGTGAGGGAAAACACATAACCTTTCACTCCAAGGATCTTGCAATGTAATATGCATAAGCATTATGGTGAATGATTAATCTATGAATTATATTGTAATAGAGGGAAATGCCCATGGTAAGTAGATGGGGTATCATTAAGGCAATTAAGGTGAATGTGAGACAAAATTGTTATGTCTTGGGTAGTTAGTAATATGTTGACATTTTGATTGAAAAGTAAGTTGACAGAATAATGAGTGGTAGCTAGTATGTTGGCATTCTAATTGAATAACAAGTCGATTAATTAATGCAAAATAAATGACATACCAAAACTATTAAATGGTTATGTGGTTATAACCAATTGACATATTGGTTAGTTTACAAGTATAGTGAACCCCATAGGACTATGGGGGGGATTTTTTTTGGCAAGGATGATTATTATTTTCATGTGATTCCCAAGACTTGTAGAAAGTGGACAAGGGGGAATTTTGTGTAGGAGGTGAAAGGATGAAAGAATCATAAATATTGTAATTCTTCATGGAATTAATTTGGGACATGGCATTTTTTCATTTCTGGATTCTTTTTTTATTGTGATGCATCTTCAATTAAATTTTTTTTCAACTTGTCCTAGTTAGTATACTTGCATGGTATTTATGTTAATGAAGTAGGACAAGAACCTAGAAGCGGTGCAAAATACATTGCTAACATATACACCATGTTAATAAGCCATGCACTTCCCCACACTCCATACCTTACAATGGAGATTATGTAACAACAAGAGTGAACCAAAAGCACAACCCCAAACAATAGAATGTGAAAATAAAATTTTCATACAACATGAATTCCCACTTTTGTAATTTTCATTAAAAAATTACAACATATTAAATTCAAAAGTTGATGGCACAACATTCCACATGTGTTCATGGATTGGCATTCCACCACTTATGGTTTATAGGAATGGATGTTTATTAACACAAGTGCCAAGATCCCACAAATCCAAAGAAAGTTAGGTTTGCACACACCATTTCCCCACACCGATGAAAACCTTCCAAATGTTTTTTGTTTCTAAATGGGTTGAAACTTTGCACACACATAGGCTTTCTTTAGATAGGAATTCAATGGTTCAAAAGTCATCATGCAATTTGATTTTTTATGCCAAAAATTTGAATGTTTGGAGATAATTCCCGATTAATCCCAAATTGGAATTTGAAATTAAATAATTTTATTTTTATTGTTTAATCATAGTTTCAAAATAAATGAAAATTTTTGGTTGTAAGGTTTAAATTGTCTAATGAAAAATTATTAATGTTTGTTTAATTATTAAACCTTTGATCATTCACTAACTCGTTGTTTGGTTATTAAATAGATGAAAAATTGATGGATGGATGAAAATTTACATCTAAATTATAGATGAAAAATCCCACATGCACTATGAGAAAAAAAAGGTGTTTTGCAACTGGCAGAAGACACTTGTAACTCTTTGTTTTATATGTTATGAGTGTTAACGAACAAGTTGCATGAGTTAATGAGTTGCAACTCATTGTATATACGATGCAACTCATTGCAATTCAATTACAACTTTGTCAAAACAATTCATTTTCAACTACTATGTACTTCCATTAAAACTACACCCATGATGTCATGCTGACATCATTGATTGTCATCCATTTATTAAAATCTTACACGTAGCACCATGAAATTTTTTGCACATAAAAATAAATGTTTTTTTGAAATATTGATCTCCATTGTTCATTATAATTATTAATGATGGTCTAAGATTGTGACACGTGACATAATCGAAAATTGGCTCATAACATATTAAACATATTTTGGAGAAACAAATATATAAATATTTATTTGTAGTTAGTTAGGTTGTACATAACCATAGGTAGGGGGTGCAAATTTTTTTAAGTGAATCAAAATCTTGTCATAATGTCACCTTTTTCTATCTTTTTTACTTAATCCTTTTTTACCATGTAAAGACACATTTATGGATGATTATGATGGAGTCTAAAATTGTAATAATCGAAAGTATAATCCTTTTGACAACTTTTGATTCATTATTTTTTATGGGGATCAAAATATAAAGTAAAAAAAATTGCAGTAAGGAATAGGCCATTTTCATCATGTGTGGTACACCTTAAAGGATTTTCACCTTAGGTAGGTTAGTAGGTCTTAAGACTTACATATTTACGTATTTACCTAGAACCTACATGCCTACCTACCTAGGTAGAAAAATAGGACCTACTTACTTACATAGATAGATAAATAGGTAAGAAAACAAAAGATTAAACGAACTAAAGAATAGCCATGAATTTTTTTAAAAAAAATTTATGTTTTACCTTTAGGTGATGCTTTTTTTAGTTCATCCCAAAATGACATTTATATTTTAATGTGAGAATATAAAATAAAAATTATTTTTTATATGGTTTGTAACATGGGATTCGAAAACAAAGCATATGGGTTAAATCTTTTAGTTGTTCCTTAGTTACAAATTGAGTTGCAACTATAACACTGAAATGTTCAAGGTAGGCCAAATCCAAGGGGAAGGCTCCATTGTTTTTGGTGTCCAAAAAATACTTGAACCCTTTTTATTGGCACCTTTGGGACACTAAAAATTGTTAAAAATGGAATATAATTGAAAAAGTTATGGCCCCCCAAAGTAGAAGGGGTCAAAAACTAAAAAAAAACCACTAGATGCCACAAAGGCTAGTTCTCAAACACCTAAAAAAATCCTTGTATGTTGTTATTAAAGTTCAAAGATAATTTTTAGAACTTCAGGTGCTCTTATAACATTTTAAATCGTTTAAAATGAATACAAAATAAGAAAGTTATGAGGTTTGAAAGTAGGAGGAATCCAAAGAGAAGACAAATGGAAAAAAATGTGTTTTGTAAGTTGGAAACTTTATTTCTTTTCTTGTTATTTTGTTGTTATCCCTTTTCCTTTGCACTTCAAAGATGATTTCTAAAGCTTGAGATAACATTCCCATAACATTTTAAATCATTCAAAATGAAGCACATATGATGAAAATATAAATAATTGATGAATATGTATCTTTATTAAATTATAAGTAGTTTCATTATAATTATAACATAGTTGAATAATATTATTTTAGTAGTGACGCACTAATGGCCATACTAATTATATCAATGGGAATCATAATCAAAAACTAATTACAAATGTATCCCATAATGGGTGGTGGAAATGTGGACATGCGGCATGATTGCATGTATGTGCATTGTATCTAATTGTAACATAGTTGATATTTAATGAAAAATTTACAACAATTCTAAAGTAATTGTCACATGTAATTACAATGTAATTCATGAAAAAGTCATACATGATTTATATATGTATGTATGATGTGTATAAATTACCGTATATAATACCCATTTTCAACTCACTTACAACTATAACAACTAACTAATTTTTTAACATGACAATTTATTTATTAATACATCATATTTCTAAGGGGATAGTTGCACATTAATTGTAGTAGCCAAGAGATAATTACACAATAATTGTATATGAGTTGTTTTTTGAGTTTTAATTGTAAGGTAGTGTGATTTCAATGTATGCAATTTCTCATAGTGATTGATGAAAAACTAAAATTAAAGAAATAAAAAGTAAATACCAAAAAGTCCAAAAAAATAAAAATAAAAGGGTGGCCATGTGGTAGGTTTGGATTGGGTCCAAATTTGACTTCTCGCCAATTTGAAATTTAGAAAATTTGGAAAAAATGAAAAATAAAAAGAGGTCTAGATTAGATTAAATTTCAAACTTGATGGCAAACCACATGAATTTATCAATCTTGATGAACCTCCTAGGTTCAAAAAGCTCCAACATTTCATGGTGATGAAATGTAACTCTTGTCATCACTACTCCCAATTTCCCTTTCACATTTTTCTTAGTTGTAGGAACATAACTGATGTTGTTGCTTTTGTGCACAACAACATAGACCAAGACAAAAACTATGGGGAGGAGGTGGATCCTCTTCACCTTTCATTCATGTAATCCCACCTCAACCCCCTTTTCTTTTTTTATTGCAACAACTTCAAATTGTTGTTGTTAGTAGTGGTGGTGTGGTGGTTTTGATGAACATGATGACAACAATAATATTACATTGGGGGAATGGTCCCCCATCCTTATTATTGCCAAAATCTACCCATCCAAGCTTTAAAGCTTGGGTTGGTGTTTGAGATGGTGGCAATGGTAGGTATGGCAACTATTATTGTTTTTTTTTGTTGTTGTTCAATGAACATCAGTTGTCCATGAACAAGGAAAAGAGAGATGGGGGAAAGAAAGTGAAATAAATGAAAGAAGGAAAGAAAAAATAAAATAGGGGGCCTTTTATGCAATAGGAGCAAGACCCTCCTCTACATGTTCTTTTCTCACACCTCTTTCACATTCTACATACCTATGCCTTCAACTCCCCATATAATGATACATAAATATCAAATTCAAAAACATGAAAATCATGAGATGACAGAATGTTCCCCTTACTTCGTTTTTGTCATAATTTTCACTAAATTTCACACTAATTAAAAACAAAAGTGAATGAGTCTATTACTTATAACATGTTTTTAGTTATCTCCTCTCATGGGTTAGGAGTAGTGTTCTGCATTTTATTATTATTATTATTATTATTGAGGGAACCTTAAGTTTTTATTTTGATTTTTTTTAAAAATGGAGGTTCTTCAAGTGGAGGTTTGAGTGTAATTCTTTCCATGTAAAACCTTGCAGTTTTGGCTTTGACACATTTTTTCAATTTAAGAACTTCTAGGCCTGTTGTGACTTAAAAAGAGCCCTAAAGTGAAAAAGGAAAAAAATTGGCAGATTTCACTCAACGTTGGATGGCTACAATAATCATGTAGCATTGTGCACTTCTTGATTTTAATAAATCTTGTTTGTATCATTTTATGTTTTTGATGCATGCATTCATGGAAGAGCTGAATTGCGGGCATTTGGTTTGGTATGTTTATGATGAATTTATTAGATATCAACTTTGTTTATTGGTATGGGATTGGTTCATGAGATTTGGTTATGGGTGGAGCATGGGCTATATAGGAACTGAATACAGAGCAACTGGGGTGACTTTTTCAGAGTTAAGTGTGTAGGAAGTTTGTTAGTGTTGGGGTTTTTAGTGTTTTACAATGTTTTATTTCAGAAGGACTCATGAGAAGAATGCTTGTGTTGTGTTCTCAGTCTTCCAATTTCTTCCGTTACGTAGTAAGACTAGGGTTTTAGAAATGTTCATGGACTAGTTGTGAAGATGATGCATAATCATAGGGGATTCATTGAAGGGTTCTCGATGGCATTGCATTATGAGAGGTTAGGCTTAAGCTATCACATCTTGGGAAACAAGTTGGGCTAAGTTAAGAGAGTGAGTATCCTCATTGGCATTCTGAGAAGGGATTTCAAGAGAGCTCCACTAAGTTTTGGGTTGCAGTTGGGATCTTTCATGGATATGGGACTGGGTTGAGATCTTGATCTTGTGAAAGCTCCTAGGATTTTCTATTAATGTTGGGGATGAGAGCTTGCCATTAAAAACCATGTGGTCATTCAATGAATGAAAGTGAAGTTGGAGAGATTTTGATCCACCTAAATTTTTACCATTTTTATTATAACAAGTAGCAAGTTGTTAGTGTAAGAAATCAAATTGTGATTTAGTTTCTTTCCTTGGTGTAATGTAGCACATTATTTGAGTAGAAATTTGGTTCGCATATTTTTAGTGGCTACACTAGTTCCATGTAAACATTACACACTACCACAATCTCTTTTTTATTGGCAATTTATCGCCAAATTTTTGACCCTACGAAATTAACTAAGGAAAGATTGAAAGGGGATTGCCATCTGAACACCTTTTTCACTAATCTTGTAGCCAATACCTCATATTGATTAATGATATAGATATTGTTGTAGCCATTAAGTGTATCGCATTTCTTGTTTCAATTTTTCTCTTAGTGCCAAAAGTGCACCAAGTTTGCATTAATGATCGCCAATTGTGCAATATTTTACATTTCCTAAACAAACCCCTACATGGCCCTACATTAGATATTTTATGAATAGAAAGTTTTATATCAAATTAAAATCAAGGTTTATGTAGATATGAAGTTCAACAACTAAAAAAAGAAAAAAAAAAATTTAATTTTGATATTGAGTCTACTTGTCAACTTTATCAAAAAATAATAATTGACTAGGTCTATATAAAGAAATCTCTCTTTCTCTTTTAAGAATGTTTTTTCATGATTTCCATTTTGAGTTGAAATCTTGCAAAAGACTTGTTCTAATGTTCGGTTCTTGTGGTAGTTCCAACAAAAGGATGTGAGCTTGGGTCCAAATCACAAAAACTTAACCAAGAGTTAACCTCACACCCTCAATTTTAACACTCAAAACCAGATTCCCTCACAACACTAGTTAGGACACCATGGTGAAATAAAATGCATAGCCATCAACCCCCTCGAGGTAGGACTACCAAAGGTTTTGTTCACCCATCTCTGGCGGTTATCAAAAACAGGAGGAGACCCATGACGGTTATCAGGGTGGTCTCAGGGTTCATAATCATGTTCTCAAAAGTAAAAGAATAAAATTTAAAAATAATATATATAACCACAATTTTCAAAATATTTACAAAAATAAAATAGCTGCCTTTATAACCGACGGTTCTTTCATCCACTGGTTCATGAAAGAACCATTGGTTAGAAATGCAGCTATTTGAGGATTTTGAAATAACCTGAACTAGGCTAGCAGTTTTTATATTCTAATTTTTTCAGAAAACCCCAACCAAAAACTCTCCTACCCTCAAATATTTGAAAAACTGGAACCGCCGGTTATTAACATGAAATTCTATTCCTAAAATTCGTTGCCACTATTTTTGGCCTGGACTCATAGCCCTTCCCAAGAACACCCTACTTATTAACCTAAAACCAGAGATACCTGCACAACATTGGTTCAAACCTTCAAACCCTAAACCTAATTTCCTTCCACATCCTAATGTTTCTTTTCAAAGCTGGTACTCAAATATGTATATAACTGGAAGGAAATCTACATGTTCCTACAAACTTAGAAGAAGTATTCCGAGTACAAGGTACAAATACACCAAAAGGTTGTTGTATACGATCAATCCGACATGTGTTGGACTTTTACTTGGCAAAACAAAAAGAAACAATAAAAAACTTTAGAGTACAAAAAAAAACTTGAGATTTTCAACATTTTTGTAATCGAATTTTTTTTAAAAAAAATCTCAAATTTAAAATTGTATTCTGAAGATTTTTTTTCTCTTTTTGTTTCGTAAGGAGCCATTTTGATTGGCTCATCACAACACAAATCAGTGGAACATTACCCACTCTCTACTTTTTGTCTTGTACGATGTAGGAAAGGTAGGGCTAGCATTTTTGTAAACAATAACAATGTAGGGCATGCTAAGTTACTACATATACTTGCTATATAATACACTCTCATGTGCCTTTGTACCTCTATATATGCAAATGAAATTATAGTACACATGAGCAAACTTGTGGATTACGTGTCGTAATGGTTGTGTACATTTTATTCGTATGGAAGCTTCTATGTATTATTATGTAAAGATGCTATGAAAAAGTTTGGGGGGGGGAAGAAAGGAATTCTTTCTAGAAAAGGAGGGTATTCAAGTTGTAAGAAAGCTTTTACCATTTGACCTAGTGATGTATGTGGTAGATAGGTTGGCCATTGAACACTTTGTAGGGCAAAGCTTTGAGTTGGGGTTCAGTGACCATGCATTTGATGTCCTTGGCCTTCAAAGATTTTTGGTAGGGCATTCATTAGTAGTGTTTTATAGATACCACATTAGGTAAGAAATGCAAAAATTAGGGTCTCCTGAAGTGGGTGGGGTCTTTGAAACAAAAAAACCAGCCATAGAACACACTCTATCCCTATAATAGTGAAACAAAATGCCTCATAACTAGTCACTCTACACCCTATACATATAGACCCCCCTCACTCTTAACTATCCAAAGCCATGCATGAAATAGAAAGGGACTATTTTCTATCACCAAACACATTTATATGAGGGTCACAAATAGAAAGTCATTAGAAGACAAGAAACTTGTATGAAAACACTATTATATGATACATGAAATTAGCAATAGAAAATGAAGAAGAACAAAATAATTTACTTGAAGTGACCAAAAACACCCATTACTTCGAAACATAATTATCTGAATATTGACTGATAATATGTCTCCTAATAAAATTTTAAATATTTACCCATTTCCAAATGGCATACTACCCATGATTTATAAGCTCCTTCAAGGAACTGGAACCTAAGGTTCTCTCAAATATACCATAACTTGAATGGAAGGTCTAACGGTAATAAATTCACAATGAGACTTCATGAGGTTTTAAATTTCCTTTCTTGTGTTTGTGCTAAAAATGGATGACCTATGGATTAGATTTTTAATAAAAAAAGATTCATGTTTATTCACCACGGTTTCACCTTGTGGGACACTTTTAGGGTTGAGAATAATGTCAGCAAGTCCTTAGTTTGGAGTGTTAAATTTAGGGGTTCATGTTTAGGTTATTGTGACTCAGACTTGAATTGACAATTTTTTTTCACAACCTCTGCTTTTCAATTTACTATTCCAAAAAGATCTGTATCACATTATGGGTGTTTTGTTTTCCCTTGGACTATTACATTTTGGTGTTTGAAAGTATTTTGCATGTATTCGTGATGGGTGTACTCTAAAATGCTTTGATTTTGTTTTAATTTGGGTAAGAGCATCGAGGCCTAACCATGGCACCCCACCATATAGCCAAGTTGAAGCCCTGAAGAGCCTAAGTTTGAACTCAAGGCAGAAATCTTTTCAGTGTGGTATGGTAGCAATTTTTAATCTTGTAGAGAATTTCAATGTGGGACATATGTGATGAATATTTTGTTTGTGTGCTTGAACAGTTATGAAGCTTGGAGTTTTTGCTAAGGAGCAGCAAGTAGCTCTGGCATTGAATATTTTGGGCAACAATAAGGTACCATACAAGGAGCTGATTAATTCCCTGCATATAGAATTGAAAGCTCAGCAAGAAATGTGCTGGAAGCAATTCCTGGCATCAAAACATATGCAGAGAGTATGAAGATAATATGCCTATATCGATTCTTCCAGTATTTCAACATGTAAAAAGCACCACTGCTACCTGCAAAACAAACCAGCTTAAACATCAAGCCTCTGATAATCCTAACCATCCTGATGCACTTGCCAACAAATGATTCCACAAATTCCAATATTTATGATTACAAACTCAAGAAACAGTCAAAGAGAATGCTGTCAAAAGGACA
>Ga0209208_10010121_pt1 | contig 12294 bp, 12 predicted proteins | sample S1TSphfallax_3_FD_187694 | JGI IMG/M metagenome (GOLD analysis project Ga0209208, IMG submission 187694) | Host-associated microbial communities from peat moss isolated from Minnesota, USA - S1T2_Fd - Sphagnum fallax MG (SPAdes) (version 2) | ecosystem: Host-associated > Plants > Peat moss >...
AAACACCTTCAGTTGGGTGCAAAACTAAAGTAGACAATTTGCATTCAAAGTGAAAAAACTCAACCCTAAATCCGGGTCCCACAACATTCATTCATTCATTCATCTTTCCATCCGATCATACCTCCAACCATCCATTCATTAATCAATCAATCCATCCCATTCATTCATCCATCCATTGGGTGGTACGTCCGTCAGTCGGTCGGTCTTTGTCACGTTTCTTTCTTCGGGGAAAGAAAAAAGAAAAAGAAAAAGAATCCAAACCCAAACCCAAAAAGAAAGAAAAGCCCACTTAACAAAGTTTTCGTAGGATCCACTTAAGTAGCACAGGCCCACTTTACTGCTCCAGAAACTGGCTCCCATTTCCCAGTTGCTTTTCAACACTGGCCCGGGTCCACCACGCACCCACGCTCTTCCCTTCCGTCTTCCTCTTCTCTCTCTCTCTCTCTCACTCTCTCTCTCTCACGCTCTCTCTCACTCACTCTCTCTCTCTCTCTCTCTCTCTCTGAGAGGCGCCGCCAACAACAGAAGAAGGGCCCAGCAACAACAGGAACAGAATCTAGCTCCCAGCTTCCAGCTGCTGCTGCTGCTGCTGGTCTCTACCCGACCGGGTCCCTCCACCCTCTTGCCCCGCTCCTTCCCTCCCCCACCACACCGCACCACGCCAGATGTCGCCATCCTCTTCTACTTGAAATGGACACGTCGTGGAGAAAAAAAAAGTAGCAGCGGCAGCAATAGTAGTAGGTAGCCTAGTCGCAGTTCTCCACAGTTTATAAATACAAGAGGAGTTGTCCATAATAAAAAAAAAAAGAGGAGTTGTCCATAATAAAAAAAAAAAGAGGAGTTGTCCATAATAGAAAAAAAGAGAGGAGTTGTCCATAATAGAAAAAAAAAGAGGAGTTGTCCATAATAGAAAAAAAAAGAAAAGAGTTGGTTTCTCAAGAATCTGAGAGGAAAAAAAAACAAAACCAAAAAGAAAAAACAAACACTCTTTCATTTTCATCATTTTCCATGTTTTTTTTCTTGTCTTTGAACTGTTGCTTCTTCTTCTTCTTGTTGATGTGAGGATTTTGTATAAAGTGTTGGTTTTTTCTACCCCCAAAGCGGTCCTCTCTCTCTCTCTCTCTCTCTCTCTCTCTCGTGTTCTGTGGTTCTCTCCTCCCTTGGCGTCGAAGAGTGGCGCCGAGCTGCAAAGAAGATCCATTTCAGTAGAGAACTAAGGGGGAAAGTTGAGCTTTCCTTCTTCGCAACACACAGCAACTTGGAGATGGGTTTAGTTTCTGAGAGCTTGTGGCGACAATGTTGTCGTAAAACAACAAAAACAGATCACAAGAATGTCTATGGATCCAAAGTTGTTGTTCATACAATAACAAAAATTTCATTAATAATTCCAAGCAGTTCAATGGCATGAAAGAAAAAAACAGACACTTGGTGGCCACTAGGGATTAGGGTTAAAGTTGAAAATATAGGATTATTGATAATGTATACCAAGAATATACACAAAAAAATTTCTTCAATAATTGTTTTTAAATAATTTTCAGATTTTATGCCAATAAAGAAAAAACAAACAAGTGGCCACCAAGGATGAGGCTCGACCACAACTATTTAAAAATACACATATAATTTTCGGGGACCAAAACATTGCTTAAAAAATATGCCACATCAAACACAAAAGAACCCAAAAATAAAAAAATTCACATTAAATTTAAACTCAATGTCATGAAAGAAAAAAATACAAGAGTGGTGGCCATTAAGGATTAGGGTTAAGGTGCAACAACAAAGATCACTAATTATGAATGTCCAAGAATGTCCATGGAATTTTTTGGGATGAACAAATTGATTAAAAATTACACTTCATCTAATATAAAAACATAACATAATCATTAATAAATTCGGGGCTATATGCCAAGAATGAAAAAAAAGGACTCTTGGTGGCCACTGGGGATTAAGGTTAAGATGCAGCAAAACAATTATTGATCATTATTGTCCAAGAATATACAAGAATAATTTTGTACCATGAATAAATTGATTAAACAACATTGAAATCAATTTAATGATATAAAAGGATCTAAGAAATCAAAAACATAATTTCATCCATGTCCAAAATGTCCTTCACACATTACTAAATGCATTGGCAGCATCAAGATATATTAAAACCCTACTAGCACAAGCAATAGGAATAGAAATTTGACTCTTGTTTAATATATTTTTTCATGTTGGAAACTAAAAAAGAATAGATCAAATGTCAAGCGATTGTTTTGGATCTACAAAATTACATTTCCACTTTCCATTCCCTTTGTTGTTCCCACCAGTTCCCAATTTTCCCTGACCTGTATCCTTGATTTAATCTCATATGCTGTGCCAAATGTTCCTCAAGTTGTTCCCACATATGGTGTCCCCCATATTGTTCCCCATCACCCCCACATGTCATATTCCTTGCCAGCACAAAGTCCATACTCTCTTACCCTAGGTAGGTGGGCAAATTGAGCGCATGGACTTTCTAAATTGGATATATCTGAAAATTTGTCCCAATGGGCCAATCAAGAAAAACATCTTGTGAATTTAGGATGCACCCACAACTAGTTAATAGAAATCACACTTGTTTCATTTTAAGCCTAACTCTTGGGCAATTTTGTGATTTCTTAGTCCTTGTGGAATTTTTCCTTCTAGAGCTTGGGGAACTCACAACTCTACCATTAGATGTCACATTTCCTTACCACCCTCCGATGAAATTTTATGGATTGAAATCTTGGAGCCTGATTTGACTCTCTAGATGATGATACCTGCCAAACTCTATGAAAAGAAAGCACCCAAGAAAGGGAGAGAAAAAGAAATAAGGGGCAAGCACCAAAGTCCAGGCAAGCAAACAACCCAGAAGAGGTACAGAACTGCCACAAGGGTAGAGAACTGCCACAAGGAGGAAAGAGAACCACTAAGAACCGGACCCTCCAACAATTGCATGAAGCAAATCAACTAAAGAGAGGGGAGGTAAACCCCATATAACTCCTTCCTAGATCCATTTAGTATGGCTTATGGAGAAGTTGCAATTTGAGCCAATTTAGCAGAGTTCTTAACTCAAATATTAGATTCAACACAAGCTCAAATGGGCCCAAACCTAAAATGGCCATGCCAAGTGCCTAAAGGGTGAACCAGGGGTATCTTGCTATTTCTTGGCCTAGTTGGACACCTGAAGTCAAATAATAACAATATCAATGCAACCTTCCAAAGGCCCATCAGGTTTCCTTCCCACCAGAAATGGAGTAAATAACGGGCCTGCTTGAACACGGCACATAACCAGTGCGCCGTAAGACGTCACCGGACAGAATGACATAGTGGACAGTGGGATCTCACACACCCCTACCCCATGAGTATGCCAACAGCCTGATTTGAGCCTGTAGTGGCTATTGCCGTAGACAGCACGTACCCATTTGGCTGACCCAGTACTGGGCAGATATGACTTGTAACCCACCAGCTCTGAACGAATGCCGTGATGCCGCATCACCCAAAACCCCAAACAAACTGGTTTTGAAGATCAACCATTGTTGCATTGGAGGATTGAGGGTTTTGTAAGCTCACAGGGTGGACATATATATTTCCATGTTAATGAAACCACATACATGGATGGTCCTACAATGAGCCACTATATCTTGCAAGGCTCTTCAGCTGCCATCGAACCTTCAACCATGCTGAAGGTTCCAAGACTATTAAAGAAAATAATTTGTAGAATCCTATGGATTTAAAGATTTCCAGCTGGCTTCACCTAGAAAATGGAAAATTCTTATTAAAGCTCTTTCTAAAAAACTGGGCCTAGAGGTAAACGGGCATTTCCATATGGAAGAAATAAACGAATACTTTACCTAGCCATTTGTACAATTTTGAGTAGCACCTTTGTTGTTTTGAACTTTGCACTCAACAAAAGACAACTAGATGAGATTTGTTCTTCGTAATTAATTATGTATTGAGATCCCATATTTTTTCTCTTTTCCCTTTTTTAGATGATTTGTGTCTTGTTTGTGAAACCACTAGGATAAAGCCCCAAAGCAAATGCATTACCACAAAAGAATAAGAGCACCTGAGGCCAGAGTGAAGTGCAAGCCTGATTTTGGTCATAGGCTTTAACACAGCATAAAAATCAATGCAACCTCCAGAAGAAGGAACTTCACATTTGTAGTAAAGCTCATCCCCAAATCAGAACACCCCTTTTGCCTGCTCATGGGCCAGAGGAAATATTACATGTTATATAACACACCCTGCATGTGGGATATGAAATTTCTAGGAGATTTTTCTGTGAAAACTTCCTTTTGAATTAGTGAACAAGTTTGTAGGAAGAAACCGATTGTGAGTGAGTGGATGATGATGAACTTGTTTAATTTGTTTGTCAAAATAGGGAAGAAAAACAAACACTAGGCTTGGCCATTGTTGTGTTGTCTTAAAAAAAAAGAAAACTTTTGCCTTGGGCATTTCATAACTAACTGATCCCTGGTAGGCTGGTACATAGTAGATATGATCAATGACACTGGATGTTGACTTTTCAACATCCAGTGGTTAGTTAATAATGTAAGGCTTTTCTGCACTTGATCTCAACTTTGCATTAAGAAAGGGGCGGACTGGTCACTTTGGGCGGGGGGACAAAGTGGGATATGATGTTTGGTTCTGAGTTGCCCCTTGATTTCTCAACTCATTGTCCAGGTGTTATTGCTCAAAGTGGTGTCTCTCTTTGCAATGGATTTTTCAATTTGTTTCCAAATAAAGCAAAAAAACACAAAGTGGACTTGTCAACAATCATAGGTGTTTTTTCAATTAGAGATGATAAAGCTACAAACTGGAGCTGAAAAACAGTTTTAAACATTAAAAACCAAGTAGATAAGATGTTGAGATGCTTCATTCTTAACACTTTGAATGGCAAACTTTACAACTTCAAATAGGTATGTGATCATACGGGAGTATGCTATGTAAGAGCACTCCGTGATCACACTAAAAAAAATCAACTGCATGTCTTTGTAAGTGAGAGGGATCTTACACTTAGAAATAGACAATTGCTAACCCACTTACAAGGACTAGGAGTAAAATCATTCCTTCCTTATTTCTAGGAGACATTCATAGATGCAACATGCACTCCAAACACAAAAGCTAATTTTTATGAGTTCTTTACAATTTAAGTATATTAATTACACAATGGGTCTTCAGGTAACACCAAAGCAAATGGGTCTAAGGATAAAGGAGGTACTGCAGAGGGTTGCTTTGGGGTGAAATGTTTATTGAGTTTTGCAGATGAAAATGAAAGACAAATTAACAAATGAGTCATAAAATTCTAATTTAGTTATACAAAGATTACAACTAACTAAATTAGAATGGCCAAAGATAGGTATAAACTATGGGGGGCCCTCTTCTATAAATCACCTACTGCTCGTACATCATTCCGTACATAGTCAAAATGACAACATTTTGTGGTTATAGTCCTTGCTGGCCTTTTCTTTTTCTTTTTCAAAGAGTGCCTATGAGGCTGGCAACAAAAGTCTGTGATTACAGAGCCGAAGTGACGATTTTTTTAATAATATTTGTTGAAAGAGTTAGTTGTCTTCCTTTTAGCAAGGCAGGAACATGGCAAAGTTACGTGTGTTACAAGCTAGGCATAGCGGGGATGGTTGGAAATCATTAGTGGCTACAATCCAAATTGTAAAGCAGATTTTAGGCTATTACCAAGTTTTTGAAAATGCATAGCATGGCTCCATGGTATTTTGATTGAGAGCAAACTAGCTATCATAATACAATCTACTTAAAAGCCTCATTCAATAAACCAATAGTGCAAATCCATAGTGCAGAAATTTGATTATGCTTATTAAGATGATGGAAAATAATGGCCATTGCAAAAACAAATAACTATTAGTATTCCAATAATCGTACCAAGGTTTGAACAAGGCAAGTAGTCCTAAGTTGCTCTACAAAAGAAACCTACAAGAATTGATGCTTGCCAAAATCCATTATGAAGAAGTGGAAATATGAACTTGGCCCTAAATTCTAGGATGTTTTGGTTGTTCAATTGATGTGCACAGAATCTGTCATCAATGGGGATGATTTGGTGAATTCTTTTTAAGGAAACTTTCTACAAATAACATTTACATGAAATGAATTTAAGTAAAAAAATGAATAGTCCAAAATAAAATAATTCATGAAGTGGTGGTGATTTTTCACATGTACATGGTTATGCATGAATAATTTGGTTTACAAACATAAACGAAAAAAATGCCAAAATGGGCTTTAAAAATCAACTAAACATGTGACTTTCATCTAGAGTTTAAAAACCTAATGAATGTAAAAAACTAAACAAATGATTTAATAAAGGAATCGTTTCCCTTACAACCTTTTTTTTCAAAATTTTAAGATTTTGAAATCATGATTCCATTTTTATTTTTTTTCATTAAATTGACCAATGAACATGTAGTTGCATAAAAAGAAGTATGGTTTTCTTGTTTAAATTTTTTGAAATCAACTATATCTTTTTATGTATTCCTTTTACATTCATTTTAAAAAAAAACTATAATACGGACAATTCACTATAAATTGGTCAAGGATTCAAAAGGACCTTTGATGCAACATCTAGTAATTCCTGGATTTTTCAAAAGATTTTTTTCTCAATATTCTAATAATAGGAACACAACAATACACCATAGTTGCAATATATTGAACATTATGAAATTTCTTTTTCAATTACACTTTTTTTGTGTGGAAACCCAACTATAAATGAGCCCTTCTAACAAAAGGAAATTTGCCCAATTTGTTGTCATTTTATTCTTGTTAACACATGGTAGACCCATTAAATATTTTGAGAATATGAAGTTTCTTCTTGAATTACTAAAAGTTAAACATTACCCAAAAAAAGTTGAAAAATTGGTGTGATAATCCAGCTCTGGATGCAGAGGTGCATGCTCTCATTTTTCCATTTTGGGTGGTATGGAATTTGTGAAATATCTCAAGTGAGTCTGTTTAGTTTTGCATTTGAAATCTGCTGCTTGTTCCGAAACCTGCACACACTTCTCCAATGTTGCCACCTACTTGCCAGTTGCTTATTTCAAGATTTCTGAGTTGGTGAATTTTTCCCTGTTTTCAGATTCCAATCAAGAGATTGTTAGTGATGATTAACATGGCACAAGGTGGGGGCAAAGGAGCACATGTGTCCAAAGGCCATGAGAAAATCCAGCTCAGTTACTTCTACAAGTGCCTCGACATGACCAATACCTTCTCAAACAGCTTTTAGGTGTTCACAATGGCCACACAGAGCATTCATACCTTCGTGTTTGAGGAAAAAACCAGGAGATCATATGCCAGGCCCTGAGACTCCTTAATTTATTAGTTTACTTCTGATCTAATTATTAGTTTCACCCATTCGTCGTAGTATTTGGTGCCAATGTTGGCATGCTTAGAGGTCACAGATCTATATGTGTATAGGTGGCGGGCGCCAGGATATTGACTTTTGATCTGGTGGCGTGGCCAGGATATTAACTTTTGATCTGGTGGCGTGGCCAGGATATTGACTTTTGATCTGGTTATCAACCAGGTTCCGGGGCAGGTTAGGCAAAACTTGGGAACAACCCAGATGTGGGGTTTGGAACTGACTGAGATCCGGCTAATGCCCTTTCTGATATGGTATAAGTTTGTAGGGACAGGACAAGATCCCATAGGGTCGACCATCCCATCACCGATTGCCTATGACCAAAACCTTTGACAGATCTTTCTCAATTCTTCTCCATTTTGAGTGATTTAAAATGTTATAGGAGCGCCTTCTCAAGCTTTACAAATCACCTTGGAATTGCGAAGCGAAAGGACCAGCCAAAAAAGAACAGTAAAGAAAAAACGTTTTCCAAATTTGAGAAATGCATTTTTTTCCCATTTTTCTTCATTTTGACCCCTTCTACTTTCAAACCTCATAACTTTTTTTGTTTCTTATTCAAATTAAAAGATTTAAAATGATGTAGGAATATCATCTTTGAACTCCAATAACAACAGAGCAACATACAATTTTTTTTTCGAGTATTCAAGAATCATCCTTTGTAGTGTTCGGTGGTTTTGGAGTTCTTGACCCCCTTTACTTTGGGGGTCATAACTTTCTCATTCCTAATTCGTTTTCCACAATTGTTAGTGTATCAGAGGTGTCAAGAGGAGGGGTTCAAGTTTTGTTTGGATACCAGAAACAATCAAGCCCTCCCCTTGGATCCGGCCTGCCCTCAGCACTTAAGTGTTTGGTCAGCAACCAATCTACCCTTTATCGGGTATTACTTTGACAAAAAGTAATATTCTATCACTCTGCTTCTAGGTACATCCAGATTTCATCTAGGTAAGCTTTTCCATATTTCCTTAAACCCAATTTCATTAGTCTATCTTGTTTGTTTTGAATCTAGTAACTGGATCACTTGTGAAATGTGATGTTTGCCTTGGCAATGGTGACAGAATTGCATGTGGAATAGAGAGAATAAAAATTGTGTGTCAAAATTTTATGCAGATAAACTCACCTTCGCACTGTTTATAACATTAGGAGGTTCTCAAATAAGGTTATACAAAAACAAACCCTGACAAATAGCAGATGATTATTACAAAATCTCAAACGAATTGATTGGTGGTTAGATTAGGTTCTTAAATGGGCAAATTGATACCAGGCAAACCCTGATACATCCGTAAATTTTGGGTATTTGATACCCAGCTTGTAACAAAAAAAATTAGTGCCTTATATATCTTCCCTGCTAGACATTGAAAGAAAGGACGATCTAGGCAAGACAGGTCCAAACCAAGCCTTAACTCAACTTCTCCATTCCTCCATGATTGATCTTTGATATCTAGCACTGGATTCCCTACCCACGGATGTTGTGGGATAGTGTGACAGTGTGAATCACATTATTTAGTTTGGGGGACTTCCATAGTTTGTTCCTTTTGATGATGGGCATCTTTGATTGGTCCGTAAAAATAAAAAATAAAAATCTAGCTTTTTATGACCCCCAAAATTGGAGATCATGGAGTCGGACCATGTGGCTTAGTTGTGTACGTGAAAAGACTAGAATTATTTTTTACCTCAACAACCATCTTGCAAATTGATCCAAAACAAAAATTTCTCATTGCTTTTCATTTTCCTCTTGGCTTTCTTTCTTGGGGAAGCCCTAAGGGAAGACATGATCTTCATGCTCCTGTAAATGACCTGGAATTTTGCGATGTATCTGGAGGTAACATTATAATGCATATTTTTTCATTCAGGAGCAGGGAGGGCATTTCGTTTTTCATAATGACCCCCTCACTGTTTGCCTCACTTTCTCCATTTTTGGGAGGGCATTTTGTTTTTTATAATGCCCCCCTCATGTTTCGCTTTGGTTTCTCCACTGAATTTCTGGCAGGTCTTTCTGTTGGGTAAAAGCCCTCAGTTGAGGGCATTACCAAAATTGGGCCTGCACTTGATTATTGTCTACTACACCCTTATTTTGGTAATGCCCTCGACCTAGGGCTTTACCCTACACAAACAAAAGCAAACAAAGAAGAAAAGATTGGAAAGGACAACTTTCAAACCCAAGCAAAATTTTTAAAGAAAAAAAAGCAAGAATAACTCGCAAAATAAGGAAAACAAAGAATTAAAAAATGATCAAAAAAAGAAATCAATAAATTGATGAAGATGCCTGTTAAAATTAGAAAATATACAAGACTCTCTAGTGCCGCCCCTTTGTGTGTACCTTCTTGGTTCGTTGTCATGCTCCCCTTCAAGACAAAAAGATTCAACATGTTTGTAATGCTCACATCACCCCTTCAAGACAAAAAGATTCAACATGTTTGTAATGCTCACATCACAAGAAGAAAGTACTATAAAATACTGCAGTACTTTTGTTGTAGCTGGCTCTACTTGGCTTGTTCATAACTTGTGGCACATGTTGGACCTGGAAACTTTTTAAATTTCGAAATTGAGAGAGCATTTTTGGGTGTCCAAGTTTTGTTCATTCCATGTAGTTACTAGATGGTGGGGGCAAATGGTTTGAAGCAAAAAGAGGACTTCGATGTGAAGAAGAATTGCACGTGCAGTTTGTGACACACTAACTAGGTTACTTGCTATTCAAGTACAGATCAAAATAACTCACAATGTGCATTGTCGCCATGGTGAATGGTGATAGTAGGGTAGCCAGGCCGGTCACCGAACACATAAGCGTTCAGAGCAAAATAGCAGCCAATCTAGTGTTTAGCTCGTCCTACTCTTCAAATAATTTTTAAAAATCAGCTCTGGGAGCATCCATAGCCGCTTACATCGCATCAAATGGTGGAGAAATGATGGAGATACGCCCATTCAAAGTATGGATCCTTTAAAAGTTGGAAAAGGTGCAAAGCAAACACATAGGTCATTGATCAGCAAACACATCATACTGCATGATCAATCTTCAATCTGCTGACAAGTGGACAACATACATCTTGTTTCAAACTGGATGGATGCCCAAACCAGCAACTTTTTCATACAAAATAGTTCATCATTCATGAAGGGTCAAGAACAAAAATCTCAAAAGATAGACAGATCAACAATCGTAGCAAAAGAATTGTTCCCTTAACCCTAATTTCTTAAACTATTGTGGGTGCCACAAAATTAGGGTAGCAGTTTCCCTCCTGTGCACTACAACAAGAATTGTTGAGGTTTGTTGTCTTTCAACGTCCAACTCCCTGGTGTCATTGAGGCGTTCGTTCCCTTAGTGTGCTTACGCTTTTCATGTTGGAGGAAAGATGTTTTTGACAATAATCATTGTTAAGTTTTTTTGAGATTTTACATTGTGTTTTTTTTCTTCTGGAACCTAACTAACTATTGTTCATGTGTTTGTATGGTGTGAAACAAAGGATGCTTAAAGGTTTTTGAATTTTCTTTTCAATTTTTTCTTTGCACATTGTGTTTGAGTTTTTGGGTTGCAGGTTTTAATTGATTGCAAGTGCTCCTCAAGTTCCTTTCTTTCTAGTTTGAACTTTCTCACCGTTGTTCTTTCCCCTTTGCCATCTATCTCATTCTCTCCCTTGTGATTGTGCCTTCTCCCCTATGCCATCGTTCTCTCCCCTCTTCTGAACCTTTCTCCCTTCACCATCACTTTATTTTTTTTGTCATTTTTCTTTTACACACACATTCCTCCTTGGCCATCTCTTTCTCTCTCCCTATTTTTTTCTCCATGTGCTATCGATTTTCCTTTTTGCTAAACCTCTTTCCCCTTTGCCATCACTCTCCCCATCTACACCCCCCTCTCTTTCTTTCCGGCCATTGTTCTTGCTTTCTCCTTAGGCTAGGGCTCTCACTTTCCCAGTGCCATTGATCATTCCCATTTGCCATGCTCTCTCCCCTCTACCATCTCTCTTTTTCTTCCCCCTTGGCCATCATTTTCTCTCTCTCCCTAGGCCAAGGGGCTTTCTCTTTTTCTCCCCATGTGCATCATTCTTTCCCTTCTGCCATTGCACATTCCCTTTTGCCATCATTCTCTCCTTTTTGTTGTCATTCCCCTTTGCCATTGTTGTCTCCCTTTTGTTGCCATTACTTTTTCAAGTTTTTTTTCCCCTCTCTTCATGGTTTTTTCCCTTCTACCATTGCATGCTCGCTTTTGTCATCACTTTCTCCCTTCTACCATTATTTTTTTTCTATCATTGATTTTTTTTTTTTTCCATGGTTTTCTCCCCTTTGCCATCGTTCATTCCCATCTACCATTGCTCTCTCCCCTCTGTCATTGTTCTCTCCCTTGTGCCATCACCATTTCCCATTTTCCATTACAAACTCTTTCCCCTCTACCATCATAACTTATAGCTAATTAATCAATGGAATGTTGTAGCAACCTTGTTGGGTAGATGCAAGCTATGGTGTTTCATTTTTGTGATGAAACGATGTTTTTTCCTTGGGTACCTTTTATTCAAATGCATATAATGATTAATATATTCTTAGATCTACTAATTGGGATTTGGATCAAAATTAATAATTTCATTATGAAAAAAGCTATGTGGTTATTTATTGATAAAAAATTAATTTGTTAGTAGTAATGAACTTTTAAAATCAAAAAATATGGATTGGTCATCTAACTGGAACATCACAAAATAGAAAAAAAAATTATTAATTCACATTCTAAATTTGTTATTGGGGCTCAATATATAATGTAGTACAAGATGATAAACTCATATGAAAAATCTATTTTTTGAAAATTTTAATTTTTTAATAGCTAGAGAGTGGTTAAAATTTGACCATATATTCATAAGTCTATATGAATTATAATTTTTGTTTGTTTTTCAAATTTTTTGTCTCAAAATATGTTTCTGAAAATT
>Ga0209208_10010122_pt1 | contig 12294 bp, 9 predicted proteins | sample S1TSphfallax_3_FD_187694 | JGI IMG/M metagenome (GOLD analysis project Ga0209208, IMG submission 187694) | Host-associated microbial communities from peat moss isolated from Minnesota, USA - S1T2_Fd - Sphagnum fallax MG (SPAdes) (version 2) | ecosystem: Host-associated > Plants > Peat moss >...
CAGTGTATGGCATTCTGACCGATCTCAAGGTTCCGAAAGGTGAGTACGTCTTGCAAACAGCAGCGGGCTCCGTGCTTGGCCGGCAATTGATACAGCTTGCAAAACATTGGGGCATCAAAACCATCAATGTTGTACGGCGTGCAGAACAGAAGGAGGAGTTGAAGGCACTAGGTGCAGATGAAGTTATCTCCACGGATAATGAGGATGTAGCAACAAGAGTGAAAGAAATCACGGGGGGGAAACTCGCATACGGAGCTGTTGACGCTGTGGCTGGCACACTCACAAAACAAGTCACTGCGAGTGTGAGAGATGGAGGTCAAGTGTTCGTCTATGGAGTGTTGGGAGGCTATGATGCAACCGTAGGAGTGGGAGATTTATTCAGAGGTGTTCGTGTAGCCGCATGGGCTCTTCCCAATTCACTTCCTGAGAGATTCGAAGAGTACATTGACAAAGTTTCGAAGCTCATCGAAGCCAAGATCATCGTACCTCTTGTGGGTGAGACTTATGATCTTGCTGACTTCCAACTTGCAATCAAGAAATCAACTGAAGTTGGTCGAGGTGGGAAGGTGTTTCTCACTGGTTAACAAATCAAATCTTCTGATGCATGAATCCAATCCATACTGCCCAAAGCAAAAAACATTTGCAGACAAATTCAAGGTGGAGCTTTGTTCATCAAAACTCACAGGACAATGTGATGGTGGAATTTTCTAGGGTGTTTTGCTTTTCCAGAAGAGTTTTATACACTTTCGTGGAACCTTTTGCTTGATCAATATGGAAGTCAGTGTTTTGTTAAAAGTTGTAATAACCCTAACTAGTATGGGATATAGATTTGATATGAGCATATCAAACAGATTCTGTGAATTAGTTCAAGATCAGACAGACAGTGCACCCAGTGTTATCCCTCCAGTTATCTTCACCATCCACACTGGGGTCAAATTGTAGACGGTACTCAATCTTGGCTGTTGTGGTATGTGTTGTTTGCACTAAAAACATTATGACTCAAAACAACTGCATAATACCTCTCTTGTTTATGTGACACCAAGGCTCTTCTCTCCAATGCTCCCATAATATTGATGAAGTCACCATGTCCCACCTCAACACCTCAGACATTACACTCTATTTTGTAGGAATATTCCTCTCCCTCTGCAGTAACCTTCCTGCCACACCCCTCCTCTCTGGCAACTGCATTACTAGCATTTCTGCAACCTAGGGTTGTAACTCCCTCCTCTCCCTTGAAACAATTCTGACACCCAATATTATCCGTGCACTCCTTGTGCACCAATATGTGCAAGTCACCAATGACTATGTTACAAGGTTCCAACCAACTCCACCGTGCTGCAAGTCACCCAACTCTTGTAAACCTTCTAAAATTTAGTAGGCAAAGTGCATTGAAGTACCTTTTCTTGAGGTACAAGTTCAATGCCATAACACATGAATTCAAGAACATTTAGCATAATTCAAGGATGCAGCAAGCACCAGTGAACACAATGATGGACGAAAGTGATGTGACAACCTCTTCAAGAGGAGCATTTACAAGATGACAGATATGCTGGGAGAATGCTTTCTCATTCAGCTGGTTCTGATCCCATATCAACATCTTCAAATCTTTCTACTCGTCAATTGTTCATGCCATGTTCAGATCCAAAGCTACCAAGTCTTGCCCACCACATCCTTGCAAATTCAAAAAATCATTTTTATTCAAAAAAGGTAAAATGTACAAATGGAATATAAATTAATGATATCTTGTTTTGGATAAACATACACTTGATGTTCATTTTTTAGTGTAGAAGTATGTGGATCAATACTTTTAGTGTTTAGGCGTGTATATTTCACTCATCCTAATTGCAAAACACCAAAGCACAAAGCCCCAAATTCATTGATCACAAAACAACACAACTCAAAAACTCCAAAAATCAGATTCCCAAACTCACTAATCACAACTCAGCAAAACAGAAAAAAGTCAAGAAATGTAGAATTCACAACAATAGAACTCCAAAAATTTAGATTTCAGAACTTCAACACAACAAAACTTAGAACTTTAAAAACTTTAAAAACTCCGAACTCAAAACTCCATAAACTCCAAATTCTAGAAACTCCAAAAACTCAAGAGCATAAAAACCCCAAAACCTCAAAACTATAGAAACTCCAAAAATTAGAACTATAGAAACTTAGAATTGCAAATACTTAGAAATTTCATAAACTCAAAAGCAATCAACTACTGAAATTCAACACAAAGCTCCCAAATAAAAAACATACCCAATCCCAAACATCCATCCTCATGAAATCAAGATGTTTCTCACTTTGTCATCCTCTCCACATTCTTCCCTTAAAATCTTTGTTGTGCTTGTGTTATAGTAAGGAGATTATTGTTGAGGCAACAATGTCTCAATAACATGCTTCACCATTTTTCATTTACTACCAATAACAAAAAATAAAATCTCATGATATTGGAAAGCTAGAAAATTAGGAACTATCAATAGTGCCAAGTAATTTTAAGGCAGCATTTGATTTTAGATCAACAATGTAAATGATGTTAATAAAATAATTATGAAGGTTCTTGAAAACATGGCCAAGTGTTGTGTTAATGTTGATAGTATGAAGCAGTGGTTGTGGAAAGATGGCATCCAACCTATCGTATTTGGGCAATTATTTTTCAAAAATGTTTAAGAATGTGTCTTCAAAATCAAATGCAGATCCAGTAGTATTTAGGGTTTATTTTTGTTCATTTACAGAAGTATTTGGTACATGTACAAAGACATTTTTGTTCATCTACAGAAGCGACAATAAATAACACATTGTTTATGGTATTCATAGAAATAAAACGTAGAAAAACACTAATAGAAGAAAGACCGCCAACAACTTTAGAAGTCAACATAACAATAGAAAGGCCATCATTCATAAGATGATAATCAATTCTCACAATAATAAAAACAGGTACAAAGTTGATATCACCAACTCCATCAAGAACTATTTCTACAACATAGTAATGAGTTTGCATTTAAAAAAAACGTCAATAATGAAATAAACAAACTTACAATACTTTAATGCCAAATATGACAAACATTATCATGAAACCTTCAACTAGTTTTGGAAAAGAAAACCTAATTTGCTTCTTTAGATGCTTTCACATTAGCTTCAAAGTAATTTGTAATGGATTTTTGAATTGTTGTAAGCAGTTTTGATATCTATATGCAAATTTTAATGAAATACAAAAAATAGTTGTCAATAAAAAACACAACCTCTAAAATAAATTGCAACTACTTACCTTCGTTTTCCCATAGGCAATAATCTCCTTAGCAAATGTTTTTTCATAGCATAACAATTGACTAAATTTCAACTCTCCACTAATAACACATTGCATGGCCTAATCTCAAAGATGCTTATCTATTTGGTTATACCTCCACACACAACAAACAACAAAAACATAAAAAGAAGATGATAGGGAAAAAAAAATGAAAAACAAAAGCAAATGAAAACAAAAACAAAAAAACTTAACTAAAATATTTACTTTCCATATATATGAAATTGCATCTTGATGACCAGTTACCTCCATCCCATATTCATAAGGCACAACTGTTTCTTTGATTCAAGTGATTCCAAGACCTCGACTAGTTTTATTTGAAAGTACCCTATTTATCAAATTTGGAAAATCATTAATGAATTTGTCCATAATGAAACATACTTGGTTTTCACTAATTGGAGTGGTACTAAATGAAACATCATTAGAAAACCTCCAATTAGGTTTAAAATAAAAGAATAGTAGATGTGCTTTAGGCTTATCAACAAGCCAATAAATAGGATAATGATGAACAAGTTTTTTGAAAGTCCCAATAACATCAACAATTGGGTAGTCAACAATAAGGTTAAGCCGATCAACACAACACCAGGTGATGTCAATCTGCTAGTTCTTGGAAACACCTTGACAAAACCTTAAAACAAAAGTAGTAGGCATTGAAACCAAATTATATTCATCAAAATCAACATTATGAAATTTAAAACACCCCCCTGATGAAAAGATTTTGCATGTAAAAATAACCAAATTTGAGGTTTTGATTGTAAGGAGATGTAGGTTGACATGTTTCTTATGCCAACATCTTTTGTTCTTTTTCAATGGATAGAATGTTAGATCTTTTGAGTCATTTGCTAAAACTAACAGTTGATGCTCAAATAGTTGTTTCATTTCCAACAACTTTCACATGATGGTACCTTGCATCCCTGAATATGTTAAAGGGAATTGCAACTATTTTACTTGATCCATGACTTGTTATTCCAACCTTTACTTAATAAGTCTTCCAATACTGCACATCAAGGCTTGAATTGTGCAAAAAACAAAATCAAGAAACATAGCAAAAGTTCAAACCTTTAGAAGCACAAACCAATTAGAAAAGATAAAAATAACCTAAACCTAAACATAAACCTCAAACTTAAAACCTTCAAATAAACCCTCAACCTAAAACTTTAACATAAACCTTAAACCTAATATTTAAAAATAAAATAAAAACACATAATTTATAGAAGCATAAACAAAAAAAAAGAAGAAAAGCACATGATGAAAAAAAAAACCCAATTATAAAAACTTTCAAGAAATGTTAAAAAATTGCACTTGGTTTGAGGATGTAAGCTACCATTTTTTTCTACAAACCTACAAAACAAAAGATGACAATGTATCCTCAAGTCCTTCATGGAACCTTCATCTTCAAAGAAATCAATAATAAATTTCGTTGCGTCAAAACCACGAAACAGTCTCCATTCATTGAACACATTCATTACCCGAAGCTCAATGTGCTTGCTCACCTTTCAACCTCCGTTGTTAACATTTTCCAACTCTGAAATCAATTCTATACTTTAAATTACCGGGCATTATTGATAGTTTCTAATTTTCCAACTTTCCAATACCATGAGATTTATTTTTTTGTTGTTGGTAGTAAATGGAAAATGGTCAAGCATGTTATTGAGGTATTATTGTCTCAACAATAATCTCCTTATTATAACACAAGTATAATAAAAATTTCAAGGGAAGAATGTGGAGAGGATGACAGAATGAGGAACATCTTGATTTCATGATGCATGTTTGGGAATGCATGTTTGGGATTGCTTACGTTTTTTATTTAAGAGCTTTGTGTTGACTATTGAATTTCAGTACTTGATTGCTTTTGAGTTTATGAATTTTTTAAGTATCTGGAGTTCTAAGTATATAGAGTTCTAAGTTTTTAAAATTTATGTCGTTCTGAATTTTTGGAGTTTCAATACTTTTGAGTTTTTGGAGTTTTTATGGTTTTGAGTTTCTGGACTTTCTAGAATTTTGAATTTCTGGAGTTTTGAGTTCGGAGTTTCTAGAGTTTTTAAAGTTCTAAGTTTTCTTGTTTTGAAGTTTTAAAATCTGAATTTTTGGAGTTCTATTGTTATAAATTCCACAGTTCTTGATTTTTTTCTATTTTTTTCAGTTGTGATTAGTGAGTTTGGGAATCTGATTTTTGGAGTTTTTGAGTTGTGTTGTTTTGTGATCAATGAGTTTTGGGTTTCTGCTTTGGTGTTTTGCAATTGGGATGAGTGAAATATAGATGCCTGAACATTATAAGTGTTGATCCACATAATTCTACCCTAAAAACCTCATATCAAGTGTATGTTTATCCAAAACAAGATATCCTTAATTTCTATTGCATTTGTAATTTTTACCCATCTTGAATAAAAATGATTTTTTGAATTTACAAGGATGTGGTGGGCAAGACTTGGTAGCTTTAGATCTGAACATGGCCTGACCAATCAACGAGTAGAAAGATTAGAAGACATTGATATGGGATCAGAACCAGCTGAATGAGAAAGCATTTTTCCAGCATATCTCTCACCTTGTAAATGCTACAATTGAAGAGCTTGTCACATGACTTTTGTTCATCATTGTCTTCACCGTTGTTTCCTGCATCCTTGAATTTTGCGAAATGTTCTTCAATTCATGTGCTGTGGCATTAAACTTCTACAACAAGAAAAGGTCCTCGACAGTGCTTTGCCTACTAAATTTTAAAAGATTTACAAGAGTTGGGTGACTGGCAGCACCCAGGTGTTGGTTGGAACCTTGTCACATGGTCATTGGTGACTTACACGTATTGGTGCACAAGGAGTGCACGGACAATATTGGGTGTCAGAATTGTTTGAAGGGAGAGGACGGAGTTGCAACCCTCGGTTGCAGAAATGCTAGTAATGCAGTTGCCAGAGAGGAGGGGTGTGGCAGGAAGGTTACTGCAGAGGGAGAGGAATATTCCTACAAAATAGAGTGTAATATCTGAGGTGTTGAGGTGGGACATCGTGATTCTATCAATATTATGGGAGCATTGGAGAGAAGAGCCTTGGTGTCACATAAACAAGAGAGGTATTATGCAATTGCTTTGAGTCATAATGTTTTTAGTGCAAACAACACATGCCACAACAGCCAAGATTGAGTACCATCTACAATTTGACCCCAGTGTGGATAGTGAAGACAACTGGAGGCATAACACTGTGTGCACTGGCTGTGTCTGATCTTGAACTAATACACAGAATCTGTTTGATATGGTCATATCAAATCTATATCCCATACTAGTTAGGAATTGTAGAACTTGTAACAAAACACCGACTTCCATATTGATCAAGCAAGAGGTTCCACCAAAACGTGTAAAACTCTTCTGGAAAAGCAAAACAACCTAGAAAATTCCACCATCACATTGTACTGTGAGTTTTGATGCACAAAGCTCCACCTTGAATTTGTGTGCAATTTTTTTTTGCTTGGGGCAGTATGGATTGGATTCATGCATCAGAAGATTTGGTTTGTTAACCAGTGAGAAACACCTTCCCACCTCGACCAACTTCAGTTGATTTCTTGATTGCAAGTTGGAAGTCAGCAAGATCATAAGTCTCACCCGCAAGAGGTACGATGATCTTGGCTTCGATGAGCTTCGAAACTTTGTCAATGTACTCTTCGAATCTCTCAGGAAGCGAATTCGGAAGAACCCATGCGGCTACACGAACACCTCTGAATAAATCTCCCACTCCTACGGTTGCATCATAGCCTCCCAACACTCCATAGACGAACACTTGACCTCCGTCTCTCACACTCGCAGTGACTTGTTTTGTGAGTGTTCCAGCCACAGCGTCAACAGCTCCGTATGCGAGTTTCCCCCCAGTGATTTCTTTCACTCTTGTTGGTACATCCTCATTATCCGTGGAGATAACTTCATCTGCACCTAGTGCCTTCAACTCCTCCTTCTGTTCTGCACGCCGTACAACGTTGATGGTTTTGATGCCCCAATGTTTTGCAAGCTGTATCAATTGCCGGCCAAGCACGGAGCCCGCTGCTGTTTGCAAGACGTACTCACCTTTCGGAACCTTGAGATCGGTCAGAATGCCATACAACGTCCATGGGTTGACGACAAATTGAGCTGCCGCTTCATCTGAAATTGAGTCTGGTACTGGCCATACAAGCTCCTGTTTCAGAGAAAGATATTGCTGCCATGACCCCTCCCCTGTGTGACGCTGGCGACCGACAAATGGCACCACTCTTTGCCCTTTCGCCACTGTTGTCACTCCCTCCCCTACCTGCCACAATTCCAGAGCAACGATGATAAATGCGCACTCACACATAAACTCAAAAAAGAGCGATGATACTTGCCAACAAAATTGCATGAAACTGAAGAAAAAGACGATGCTTGCTTTACTTCGTGGACAATTCCAAATCCTTCGGAGCCTGGAATGCGCAGCCTGTTTGAACTGACGCCTGGAATGCGCAGCGTGTTTGAACTGATGGAAATTAGATCAGTGGGATTGACGGGGCGTAGAGTAATGCGAACAACGACATGACCAGGCTCTGCTTTCGGCACAGGCTTCGTGACCAATGCCAATCCCGCAAAAGGATCCTGTTCATCAAAGTTCTGCTGCTCAACTGCTCTATTACTCATCTTGTTGTCTGTGGGTGAACGAAGAAACCTCAAATTCTGTACTGAACAATCCCGCAGGCTGTTGATGACCCAAAGCAACGTCCCGTAATAGCTTCCACCTCAAGAGAGTAGAGCTCCAAAAAACTACAGAAGCACTAGAACAGATGTCCTTGGCGAGATCGATTCCACACTAGAATTTCACTCTACTATAATATAAGGGCTCAGGCACTACCAGAAGGTACTGCAATTCGAGTAGCAAACAGCGTACGACGAAATTGGCTGGGTACTTCCGCTCCTTCGTCCGGAAACTGAAGCCCGTGTGTAAGCTTTAAATACAACAATTGCAACCCTTTTCAGTGAACAATAATTACTCGTGCATGGAGAGTCCAAATACAATGAACCAGGTCGGGAGAATTCTAGAAACATGTGATGCGTCTAACTTATTATATTAGCCAAAATGCTCTACTAGTCAGTCCAAGATGTTCGAGGACCAGGGTGCACAGCTGCAAAATGGTGCCCGTGCCAATAAGCTTCTGGGACCCCACAAGCATTTCTGTAGTTTTTTCTTGGAGGCTTTCGACGATGGATATTCGTAAGGGAAAAGCTGAAGTTGTTCTGAGCCCATGGGAGCCTCATGGGGATTTTCTTGGGAAGGTACCTAGAGATTTACCAGGGAAGCATCCGTCTAGCGTCTGAGCCAAGTTTTTTTTTATAGGGCAAGGGTCTAGGTTTAAGGTATAGGTCAAACCCTACGTAAACCCTAAACCCTTGGGTAAAGAGCCCCAACTTTTTAAACCTAAAGGTGTTTCTTTTGGTGCATCTTTTCAGTGGAAAGAAGCCATAAAATGACACGTATATTTTTCTATTCATCGTTTTTTTTTCCATCGCTTTAGGTTAAACCATAGCTATTTATTGAGGTGATCTTCTTGCCCCTTTTTTTTCCATCTTTCTGGCGTGCATGTCTCGCAATAGCTGTTGTCCTTTGTTCGTTGCATTGTTTTCAGTTTGTTGTTCTTACGTTTTTTCTTTTTAGTGCACACTTTTTGTAGTAGTTGATGTTGGCTTCTCATTGCATTGTTTTCATTTTTTTATTCTGGCGTTCCTTCTTTTCACTCTGCACTTCTTGTAGTAGATGTTGGCAAGTTTTCATTGCATTGTTTCATTCTGGTGTTCTTGTGTTCCTTTTCTTTAGTGTGCACTTCTCACAACAGTTGATGTTGACTTTTCTTTACATTCTTTCCATTTTGCTATTTTTGATTTCCTTCTTTTTAGTGCACACTTGATGCATTTTCTTGTTATTGGCTTTTCGTTGCATTCGTTTTGACAATCAACTTCTTTTCTTCAATGGTTACATTTCAATTTCTATGCATTCAATTTTGCACATTGCCATGAGCATTTTCTCTCCTTCAACTTGCTTTTCAAAAATTCATTCATTCATATCTTATTTTAATTCCTTTGTTGTTTGATTGTGGAGGTTTTCTTTTCTGTGCATCTTTGTTATGATTTTTTTTCTATATTTCTTTTATTTGCCATTAGTGTTACGGCATCATGGCATTTCCCATATCGCTATTGTTTCTATATTTTTCATCGCACCTAATGTTTGCACCTATTTTTGTCTGTTCTTATTCCCCTTGCTTGCATTTCCACTTTTCCAAGTTTTTTTTGTCATGTTGAAATTTTTATTATTGTTTCATGTGTGCAAGTGTTTTTTTTTATGTTTTCTCTTTGTAGATTTTTTATGCAGGTTCCTTTACATTACAATTCTAAATTTCATTTTTTATCTTCAAACAATGTAATGTGATTATTTTCTTTTTTCTACTTTTTTTCCTCACTTCTGTGTCTATTCTTCTTTTTTTACTATTTCTGTTACTTCTACTATTGATGAAACATCTAGGAAGGAATTATGTAATGAAGGTTCTATAGGAAAAAACATTTTTGAAATTTTGAAAGAGATCCTACCTTCTTCTTCTTTATCCAATGAATTCTTTGACCTACATCCTTATGGTTTCTATCCTATTACACCATCTTTGACGACTAGTGTCTTTGATGAATTGTTGTGGTCCACTAATGGAGATGAGATTTATGTGCAATGCATTGAACTTCATTCTTCTAATGTTACGTTTTCTATTGATAAACTTCTTGCTAATTCCATTTAGTTGCATCTTAATATTAATAAGCCTCCTCTTCATTCTATTATATTACATCTTCAAACAACTAGTGATTCTTGTCGGCATTTATAAAACCTTCACATCAATGTACATTTAAAAGACAAGTTTGATTTCTTTCCTACTAAGCTAATTACCCTAATATGCCAAATCATCGACTATCAAAGAGCACATCATGAGTGGTTTAAGGGTGTTTGTTTTTTTTTGATTGCTTGACGCTTCATTTTATTACGCATTACTTAGATTCATCTTTTGTTTTTGAGTTGCTATGCTACCAAAGTGCTTCCTTTGGCCTCTTACTTAAAGCAGAGTAAATAAAGGGGGCCAAACCCAAAAATAAAAGCAGAAAGCTTGAAGATAAAAACCATGGCAAAAAAAAAATTGATAATCATATTGGAATGACTTAAATAAATCAAACATGATTTATTTATGGGCCCATATATATATATTTCAACCATATTTCCTTAATAGGAAGTAATTGCCAATCAAATATAGGGGCAAAACGATAATACACTTTTGCTTGGCTTATTGCCTAAATGGGTTTTTGTTGGGTTTTTTTTTACTTAGAGTATCCTTTATGGATTTTGATGTCATATTTTTTGGCTCTTTTCAAATAGCCTCATAATAGAGCCAAAGGCTCATATGATTGTAATTATAGATTGGCTTGGTAATACAAGGGTTATTGAACTATCATCATCATTTGAAATAATATTTAGGCCATGAAGCTTTGATAACTAAAAAATAAAAAATATATTTCCGCAGATTAAATCAAGTTTTGGCGGATATGATGGTTTTTTTGTAGACAAGTTGGCCATATCTGATTGGTACTTTATATTTGGCCGTGTACTCTACGTTAAAATTTTTGTATGTCTTTGAAGCTTTTTGTCGCCCGAGTCTTATGATTAAAATGTGAACATAGTTGCCCTTGATTATGAATTTCAGGTCATTTGTTAATCAGTAAAACTTGTTGACAAATGAATAATAGTTGCACACTTTTTTGTTTTTCTAATTATAGTGTCCTGATTGAGTTGGTTTCCCTTCCCCTCGCTACTATAAAACCTCTGAGCCCACGCATCGTTTGTCAGACGATGTAAAGCGGTTACTTCCTATGGTTGTTTTATTTTCGTGTTTTTGCTCTGATCTTTGTTAGAGCACCCAGTAGTTTAAGGTCCTTGCACGCTTGCTCGATTACTTAAGTTGGTTCCTATGTTGAAATCATTTATGGCTATCTAATAACTATGACCGCTCACTACATTAATCAAAGCTTTCGCCCAGATTGGGTCTTAATCAAACCATGGGAAAAAATCTATAAGGCTATCACCTTCTTTGGTAATATTTTCCAACCTTTTCACAATTCCTCAAATGGTTTTTCCATCATTCAATTTTGAACAAATTAAATGAAGAGAGAAGGCCGAGAAAGTGTTTTCTGCCATTTTGAATATGAACCCAAAAATTGGCAATATCGTGGTAAAAGATATTGATGATGACAAAATAGATGTTTTTTTTGTCGGCAAAAGTGCATAAAAAAAAAGAAAACTTACAAAGTGCGCATGGGAAATTGCATAGTAGTTACGTGTCCCCATGCAAGGGGGACTAATAACATTTATATGATGAAAAATTGCGTATGGTGCTGACTTGGCCTCCATAATATTTAACAAGTCAAGTCTTGTGTTAGTCATATAGAGCACCAATTTATTTTTTTTAATTTAAATAAAAAAATTATATATATATAGATTTTTAATGGTATATTTTTTCTTGTATATTGTCTAATTTGAGCAAAAAAAAAAAACAAAGAGGCGAAGTTCAAATAAGGAAAACTATGTTTAGGCAATGTGGGTGCAAGCGAGTTGGCAACCTTACAGATCAAATGTAATACAACATAAGGGCTTTAAGGGACTTTATAATATCTCCGCTTCGTGCCAATATTTTATTATATAAATTAGATTGTTATATTGAAAACATATTAATACCAAAATACATTGTAGGGGATATGCATCTTGTGTTAACAGGCACGAACAATAATAAAAAAATTCTAATTATTTAAAATTTAAAAAAAAAAAAAAAAAAGCTTGCAGAAAAGCAAACAAAAAATAAAGAGCCCAAAAACTTGGCCTTTTCATTGAGGCTGAAGGTTTATGAAAATCGCAACAAAAAAATAAAAAATATTTTTGATTTTTTCTCTTTTTCCAAAAAATTAAAAAAAATTATCTTTTCATTTTTGCCTA
>Ga0209208_10010123_pt1 | contig 12293 bp, 13 predicted proteins | sample S1TSphfallax_3_FD_187694 | JGI IMG/M metagenome (GOLD analysis project Ga0209208, IMG submission 187694) | Host-associated microbial communities from peat moss isolated from Minnesota, USA - S1T2_Fd - Sphagnum fallax MG (SPAdes) (version 2) | ecosystem: Host-associated > Plants > Peat moss >...
TGTTCAATTTACATAATTGCAACATAGTTGAAATGTTCAACTTACATAGTTGCAACCTAGTTGAAATTGTAATTATATTTTTGATTGATGTCGTGCCCAATCAATGGATGAAATTCATCCACCAATCAAATGCAATCGACAACATCCTTTGACTAGATTGGTAGAACAATTTTCAATTAAATTGACAAGTAGTGGCACATAATGCCTATAGTTGTGGTGTTAACACATGGTATACACTTTCAATTTATACTTGTTGACATTATTGGTTAATAGTTGCAAAAACAAGTTGCAACTATATGTGTAGTTTTCAACTTGGGCATAGTTGAAATTGAACACTAGTTGAAAACGTAGTTGCAAAAGGGCGGGTTTTCTATTAATGATGGTAAAACGTAAAGTCATTTGAGGTGTAATGATTGGTATGTGACTACCATCAATGGCTCCAAATATATAAGGTATTCCATGTAAGGCCTCAAATTTTGTTGCAATAATTTTTATTTTGGCTAGTGTTGGCTTCTCACACATTTAGGGTTTCAAAAGGGTTCTAATTGCTACAAAACCTTCTTTAACAATAATAGAAGTTGTACCAATGGCTATCCCAAAGATTTCACCACAAGCTAACAAAATATTTCCACTTCCCGACCTTGAAAATGTAATTGCAACCCTAGTTTCCATTGGAATACATGCCCTAATATTTGTATATGTTTTACTAATTGCAAGAGTTAGCACTTGATATAAATATTTGAAAATAGTTGAACCTAACCTTGTATGTTGGCAAAACATTCTTTCAAAAACACAACCCAAAAGGTGTCATTCCATGAATCCTCTAGGCCTCTCATAGCTCCACACCATATTGTTTCTTGGATTCCCTTCTTTCGATGATGAAAAAACACATTATCATCAATGTAAAAAATTGTTCATTTAAGATAAATTGTTGTAATACCAAAATGCTTGCAATCACATGTTTTGATGACCATGAAAAAAACAAAGGCCACAAGGATGTTTTGCCTTCTTTCTTCCATGGCCTAACATTAAGGTACTTTAAAAGTGAAAAGAAACACTAGAGAAAAAGAATGAATATGAAAATAATAATAATAATAATAAGGAAAAGAAATATAAAAATTGAGAATAAATGAGATTAGAAAGTGTGATTTAAAATTAAAATATTCAAAAAAAAATAACAAAGGAAAAAAATGTCAAAAAGTGTGAGAGCAAAGAAAAAAACACAATTTGAAACTCTTGCATAGTAGTGTGAAAGATTATGATGAACTTTAGAAAAAGGACATAAGATAAGATTATGGACCTATACTTGAATCAAAAAGGTTTACATGACTTAAGCACAACTCATAAAAATAGTATAATTTATGATTTTGTTGAGTTTAATTGTTGGGGCAAAAAAATTGAACTTGGGCCCATGAGTAATTAAGCCTAGACCCTCATGTAAACCAGGCCTTAATTGTGAGGTAAGAATGAAAATGTCGCATGGCTTTCCTAAATCCTTGCATAAATTGAAGATGCCACAACAAAATGCCGAAAGTTTGTTGAAGGAAGTGCCATACAAAGCTCTATGTTCCATGTTTTTCAATAGGTTGTTGTAGTGGAGTGGCTTGTAATGCAAACATTATTTTGTGGAAAACATAGATGTTATTGTAGAAGATTTAAGTCAACCTTTTTCTACTTTTCAACCCTTCTTATCATCATTTTCACTCATATATTTTGAAGTTGTTGGCTTTAAACTATGCACCATCAAATCCTCAACATTAAAAGCTTAAGTATTCTTGTGTTTATTTTCCACAAGTTGGTCAATTGTTCATAGTGAAAATTCCCAATAATGATTAGCATGGCATAAGTGCATAATATGTGCCATGTAATCTAAAAGATTGGCAAATTGCTTCACATTTGAAGAGGATTTGGAGATGGAAACTAGTGAGGAGATTCTACCTCTTCCAACTAACAATTTGAGTTGTCTTTAGTAGTTGTGATGAATTCATTTAAAGGATATATATATATATATTTTTGATTCTTTTTTTTTTGGAAATATTATCTTTGTAGTTGATTTTTCATCTATTGAATCATTGGTGCTCATTTTCTTTGTTAATAAAGGATGTTTATAGCATGTGGATTGTTGTCAATACCTATTTGTTTGTGATCATCTATGATTTTATTTGTTATAGTGGGTTTAAATATAATTCAAAAATATTATTCAAAAATCACAATTATGTATGTCGAGTTTACATATTTCTTGGGAAGTTGTGGACAACGATAAGAAGTTGACAAGTCTATATGATTTGTTAGTGAATGATGTCCATGATATTTTATGCAATTAAATTAATTTTTGCAATTGGTTTAAGTGAATCATTAAATCTTTCATATATCAAAGTTATTAGAGTATCTCCTTCTTTTACAACTTCACCATAATGACTATGAACAATTGTTCCTCCAATAGCCAAATATGGCTTGGCTGATCTGATTATTACAAAATTCATATGAATGGCTATAATTTGTCCAGATCCATAAAGGGGTTGATAACCCTCATAAATAAATGGCATGGGTGATATTTTTGTTTGAAATGAAAATTTATGAACCATTGTTTAAGTTCAAGATGTCAAAGCCTTTTAGGATTTCCAAATTGATTCCATAATCTTGGATCCATCACCAACGGGTGGAATCCATAGATGAGATCGATACATGTAAGTGAAGATGCTCGTAATAATAATCTGGAATTTGTGATTTAGAGGTTGGTTAATGTGTGATCTAAAGTGAATTCAAGATTTGAAGATCCAACATAAATTTCAAACCATGAACCCTACCAATCATCTATGCCCATGCATCAATAATCACAATCGAACAACATTTTAGCCAATAAGCAATTTTTGATGCGTAAAATGTTTTTGTATAGAATGTAGCACTAATAGTGGTGGAAACACTACCAACTATATGCAAAGGTCAATCAAATGTACATGCTACTTTGGCTATGAATGATGTTCAATGGCCAAATTTAGTGTAACCAAATTTCAACCCTAGTTTGAACAATTGTAATATTGCAAAGGGGTAGGACATGTGTTCAAAAATTGTCCTTGAATTAATGAACATCTTCAATGAATGATGTTTGAAGAATTTTTTTGAAGGGAAAAAGAAGTATACCCACTATCATTCTTGTAGAGTGGAAGATATCATGCTAATTTTTGTATTCAACTTTAAAATAATGTTTTTTTTTGGGCACTAAATTAGATATTTGCATTGAACAAATGCATGTTATTGATCTATCAAATTGATGAGTTGTAAACATGCTAACAATTTCATTTACTATATGGAGTACACCACCACATGTTGAAGTGCAAGGATCTAATATTGTATCAATTTGGCAATGGTAATTCATCCATTTTGGTATTAGATGCCATACCCACCTTACATATCGGTTCCCAATGCTACAACAATGATGTCGATGATGATGTTAAATATGGGAAATGCACCTTTGAGAGCCAATTCTATAAATGTGAATTTGGGGTTGTCAATTGTTGTAGTATTATAATGACAATCTAGTGAAATTGGTGGTGATGGAAGCCCAAGGGGGAGCCCACTAGATAGTCTTTGTGCGTAAATCAAAACCTTGTTAGATTAATATTAATATTCAAACTAAACAACCCTTTGATTGGTGTGCCTAGTTGAGCAAACCACAAAGGAAATCCTTACTTTCCACCCTAGTATCCAATGCCTCTAGTATAACCAATTGCAAAAAAATCTAACATAATGATAAAAAGAACATTGCCATATCAACCATACAAAAAAGATATAAATCCATATGCATATTTGAAGTTTTCAAATTTGTTATCATTGCTAATGAAAAAATTGACGATTATCACATTGTCAATTTGTTTTGAAGTATGTTCAAAAATATTATTTCTAAATGGGGAACAAATTTTGTGAAGGATCATATTCATTGCAACTTTGTTGAAATTTAATAAGCTTTTTGTAATCAATACCAAGTATAGACAAATGAAGTAATTTACATGAAGTTGCGAAACATCAAGTATAAAGACAACAAACATGTGGAGGAATATTATGAAAGAGTTTTGCATTTGGGGAACAAACTGCATATCAAAATTATCCATACCTATTTGATTACTTTGTTCCGGGCTTGACTATTTTCTTACATATAGTTAACCACAACTAAAATGAAACAAAACACACACTATGAAAAAAATGGGTGTTTTGCAATTGGCCTTGCAACTCAATTTTGAATTGCACCAGATATTTATAACTCACTGTATTTATACACTATGAGTGCTAACAAACAAGTTGCATGAGTTGTAGGGTTGCAACTCATTGTATATACGGTGCAACTCATTGTAACTCAATTGCAACTTTGTCAAAATAATTCATTTTCAACTACTATGCAACTCCATCATAATTGCACCCATGATGTCATGTTAACATCATTAATTGTCATCCATCCATTCAAATTCAACACATGGCATTATGAATATTTTTGGATTTTTTTTTTTGGAAATATTCATCTCCATCATCCATTATGATTATTAATGATGGTCTGAAATTGTGACATGTGGCACAATTTTTTAAAATGCCACATGGCATGTTAATTATATTTTGGAAATAAATAATAATTTTTTAAAATTTTAGTAGTTAGGTAGGTTGTACATAACCATAGGTAGGTAGGTTGGTAGGCTTTAAGACCTACATACTTATGTATTTACCCAAAACCTACCTATCTACCTACATAGGTAAGTAGAAAAGTATGACCTACTTATTTACCTAGGTAGGTAAGTAGGTAGGAAAGCACAAGACTAAGTGAACTAAAGAATAACCATGAAAATATTTTTTTAATTTCATGTTTTGTTTTTAGGGCTAAGATTTTATGAGCTTATCCCAACATGGCACATGTATTTTAATGTGAGAATGCAAGAGAAGATGCCTCCTTTATATAGTTTGGGGGATGAAATCTTGAAGACAAAACATATAGGTTAAATCTTTTAGTTGCACCCTAATTATAATTGAGTTGCAACTACAAAAAAACAATTCCCACATGCTTTGTGTTTGATTTGAATTTTGTAATTAATTTGAATTTTATAATTAATCATATGGCATAATTATCTGAATTAAATATCTAATAATTAATTATCAAAATAATTATTCTGGTAATTAATGATATGAATTCAAATAAAATTCAATAACTATTCACCTAAACTAGCAAATTGTATTATTTAATTTTCTTGAATTAATTAATCAAATTAAAATAGTTAGTTAGTGAATTTAAATAATTAGTTATTGGATAATTAATTATCTGATTTTAATTAATTATTATTATTTGAATTAACTAGAAAACAATTATTTAAATTTTATTAATGAATGCATATGAATATTATTCATTTTAATTAATAAATTCGTAAAAATAATTTATTACATATTAATTATTAATAAACAATTCATTATGAGATAATAAATAATAAACATGAATTTGAATAAAATACATTGAGGTATATAAATACATATCCATGTGTACACCTTTATTGAATGTTTAATAGAATATGCACATTGCTTTTAATTTCAATTCAAAAGTAGACTTTCACCTTTCATGAAATCCTATGGTTTGATATGTATGTATACCAACATGGTATTGTGAGTTGTAATGTAGTGGAATACTATTAATACACAATTGAACACCAATCACAAAAAATAGGACTAAAGTATTTACTATAGTATTTTAAAATTAATTGTGAAAAAATGAATTATCTGAATTAATTGATTTCATAAATTATTTGAATTAGATTGAATAATTTAGATTAAGGGCTAATTATTTTTAATCTAATTTTTAGTTCATAGTAATTAAATAAATTAATCCATAAATTAATATATAATATTTAGTAAACTATTTCTAGATATTATAAATTAAATATGCTACAAGATGCAACCTTTGTGGGTGCTAAGGAATTATATGCAAAAGAAGTAGCTATTATCAATTCCACATTTGCTCATGTACCCTAAAAAGTTTCAAGGTGTATAAACTTGAATACTTTGATGTACCTCCAATATAAATGTTTTAAATATAGTTTATGTAGGATTGGGATCCAAGTTGAGGTCTACAAATTCACATTTCATATGGATAATGAATTGGTAGTACTTTATTAATGGTTAACTAATGGCACCATAATGGCCATCCAATTGTGAAACAATGCCAATATTGTGGCCTTGTAATGACACACATATATGTAACAATTAATGACATTTGGGTGGCCACATAGTGGCATAGTTATGCCACAATAGTGGTAATCAATAGTGGGCAATTAGTAATAACATAATGGCCACTTAATGGCAACATAGTGGCCAACTAGCTGCACGAACATACTTCATAATTGAAAATCGGTTATAAAACTTATACTTTGTGGATGGTGGGAATGTGGACACATGGCATAATCACATGTATCAAAATTGTATAGAGTAGTTGCAAAACATTTGCTTAATGTGTAGTTTGTTTTTAACAATCTAAACTTAGTTACACATTACAACTACAATGCAACTCCTCAAAAAGTCAAATGTAGTTGATTACATGTGTAAATATAGTGGGTATAAATTACCATATTTGAAACACATTTAGGACTATGGTGCAACTACTAAACAATTAACTTATTTTTTGATGTGGGAATTTATGTATCAAATCACCATATTTATATAAAGTGCAATTGCATAGGAGTTGTACTTTGGAGGACATAGTTGCAACACAATTGACCTTGAGTGGTTTTTGAGTTTTAGTTGCAAGGTAGTGCGGTCTTTATGGACATAATTTCTCATATTGACATTCATTCAACATAAAAAAATTGTTGTAATTTGTGAATAAAGTGGACCAAAATGTTACAATGCCTTTTTAAATAAAGGAACATTAAAGCCAACTAATTCTACTACTAGAACAATACCTATGGTGCCTAGGGTAATATGAATTTATACCTAATGTAATTGGACAAAATATATAGTGGATTATTGCAAGGAGTTAAAAAGGGAATCCACTACCAAACCTATAGGTGTAGTAATTGTAGTTGTTCCACTCCCAAACAAATCATCATGTCCACAGCTCAAATTCCTTTACATAATGTGTAATCAAGAACATTGATTTGTAAGTTTGTGTTATGATCAAAGGGAAAGCCAAACCAACATTCATAATAAATCTAGATCAACTCACAATGTTTTAATTAACATGGTAGTTGTTGTTATTATGTACAATAAATCAACTATAAAACATATAACTTTCAAGAACAAAAAACTTTTGAAACCAAAAAAAGCTTCATATAGGAAAGAAAAAAAATTGAAAAATGTTTTTGAGGAGATTATTTTGTTAAAATGCAATCCAATGATGAAGTTAGGATTTTGGGAATAGCCATTATTCAGCCATTTAATACAAGTTGGGTTAGACTTCCAAACATTAATGTTTTACCCACTGATTCACAATCAAGTATCTAAGGTATTTGAACTAATACAAAATGTAGAAGATGTTTTGACTAACATTGGTAAATAGATGTTGAATATTAAGTATATTTGAAGTCTAGGTCAAATATTGAAAATATTTTTTAATATCAAATACTTTTATATTTAGAAATCAAAATTGGTAAAAAAATTGATTGTCACTAAACTAAACATTTTATGGTTTTTACTTTTGATTATGTACCTAATACTTTAGTTATGGGAGTTGTGGCAATTGATAACCATATGACAGTACCACCAATAAAAATTGACATAAATGTTATTGAAAATATATTGGTAAATGGAAGATTAAAATTTAATGTTATTCCAAAGGAATTAAAATCAGAGTTATGATTACTTAAACTTAAACTGGCACCCTATAACTAGCTTAGAATGGCAAACCATACTATAAACAAACTTATTGGTATGATAAAAGATTTCAAATTTTTGGTATATGGTATTCCATTTTATGTTACCTTGATAGTTATGTAGTGTTATAAATCCTATTTATGTCATGTTAAAGATTTTAAAATTGCAAGATTGAAGAACAATTACAAAAGATTAATCTTGGAACTTATAAAGTGTTTCATTTTTTCAAAATCAATTCCAAGCTTGATTTAGATTGTTCTAATCAATTTGTGTTGTTGCGAAAGTTCAAAAATATTTTTGTTTAGAAGTACAAGGATTTGAAAGACATACCATTGGAGCTTGCTCATTACGAAATCGAATTGGATATTTCTATACCCCTGATGCATCAAGCAAAATACAAAATGAACTTGAACTATACATCAATTGTCAAACAAGATATTGATAAACTACTTGTTGGTTTCATTCAACTAGTGGAAAAAACTAGTTTAATATCATTGATTATGGTTGTTATTAAGAAGAATGGCAAGTTGCAAATCTATGTTGATTTTAAAAACCTTAATGTTGCAAGAAAAAAATAATCCATATCTTTTATCATTCACATATGAAGTTTTGAATATTGTGGTTGGACATGAAGACATATTTTTAGGATATCATTAAACATTGATTACATTGGAGGATTGGTACAAGATTATTTATGCTATTAATTGGGGAGTTTTTGTATGGGTCATGATGCCTTTTGGTGTCAAAAATGGAGCTCCAACATATTAGAAAATTGTGAGTAAAATTTTTTGGGAGTACAAATTGATATCTTTGTGAAGATATGTTTTGATAATTTTATAGTCTTTAGTGATTTAACAACTCATTTAAAGAAGCTTCAAAAAGAAAAAAACAATATTATGGTTAAATACATCTATAATAAACCAAAGCAACCTATATTAACTAAATGGGTAGAAAGGCAATGGAGAAAACATTGTCCAACAAAACATTCAAAATTACTTCAAGGCCATAGGGATCTGGCCTATTAATCCAAGTTTCATGGATGAAAGGATTAAACCTAGTGAGGTCTACATAACAACACCAACAAACACATTATGTGAAAATAATGAAAGACCGAATGATGCACTTGTTGATAATGAACATTGGGGAGAAGATGGAATTGCTACAAACTATTGAATATAATTGATACAATGCAACATGTTGAAGCTTGAAATTAAAAAAACAATAACAAGATCTGGAACAACCACAACTAAGGTACGATGTGGAATAACTTAGGTTAGGCAACTTGATGTTAGCAGTGCATACAATTGAATTAGTTATAAACTTAAATGAACCTACTTTTCCAACTTTGTTTATAGTTCAAAATCTTATCATTCTAAAGGTACTCCATTTTGCATCCTTGTTATCATGAGGACAATGGTGTTCAATAATGATTGAAGAAGGAAAGGGGGGTTGAATTTGAAAAGAAGAAACAAAAGTTGTTAGACGTTAGTGTCAATAACATTAAAAGAATAGTAATTGTAACAAAAAAAAGGGTGGAAACTGTTGAGAGGATGAAAAATAGATGATACTAACGAACAATGATGGTTGGGCTTGAAAAGAAAAATCTTAATATTGTCAAAAAAAAAAAAACAACAAAAGTAGAAGCCAACAAAACAATAGTAGAGGAAAGGAAAAGGAGGGAGGAATATTGAGAAAATGAAAAATAGATGATGATGATGAAAAACATTGGTAGGAGAAGGGAAAAAGTTTGAGGAAAAGAAGAACAAACAATGACCATGAACAACAACAATTGAAGAAAAAAAAGGAGGGGGGGGAGAGTAAAATATCATGGAAATTTCCCCACCTACAACCAACAATGACCACAACAAATTGTGCAACAAAGAGAACAAAGAAACACTAAAGCTTCACAACCTTGCATCACATAACATAAACATCAAATGTTAGTTTTGGAAAAAAAATAAAAAATTTCAAAACCCAATGATTGTGAAGACAATTACCAACACAAGAACACCTATTGCTACCACCAACAAGAAAGAGGGGGAATATAGGAGATGAAAGGGAACAAAACTCCCATTACAATCCAATTGTTACACAACCAACAACAAAAAGAAGGAAGGTAGGAAACAAAAATGAACAAAACTCCCATTACAACCCAATTGCTACACATGCAACAATGAGGAGGGGAAAATAAGAAACATGAATCACGAAAACACTACTTGTACCCAACAATGATGGGAGACACAAGAGATCCTCAAGCCTTAGCATGATGGTGTTGATTCCTCTTTGAGAAATTAGGGTTAGAAAAACACTACTTGCCCCATCACTCTTGATGAGAGCATGTTTTGAACATGTTGATTTAGGCCATCAACATACAATGAACATTTTCACATGAATAAAGAAATAATTTTGGCATTCATCCACTTTGGTAGAAGGTTAAGATCTTGTCCATATGTCAATCACATAGAGCTTGATCATAGAGTGCAATTTAGTGATAAGCCTTTCATGTGCTTTGATTGAATTTTTTTTCCAGCCTCTATGTATCTCTACTTTGAAGGGGGATATCTCCCTCATTTCTACACCAAATGGGGTTTGTAAACGGCTATGGGTGTGCTTGCTCATGGGCTACAAAATGTCTTCAGACTTCAAAGACCAGCTGAGCCCTCCCCTGGATGGTCAGCTAATCTGAGCCCTTAGATGTTTGGTGATGGGGTATTCTGCCCTATAGGCTTGCGCCTGGCATTGATAGTGATATAAAGGACCTTACTAGGCTGGTATGAGACCTGAGGCAATACCAGCCTTGTACCAGTATCAGCCCCCTAGGGACCAGTGTGGTCCAGTTCTAACTTCTGGTCCCGGTTTCAACTTTTTTAATATTTGAGAGTCTTGGGTTTTGGTTAAAAGATTAAACAAATTTGATAGACCTTTGGACATGATTTTTCACATTTCTAGACTTTTGGTTTTCAGTTCTTAAAAAAAAATTCTTAAGCAAGTCTGGTTCCACCCACCCATTTGTAGCCCAAAATTGAATTAAAAAAATTATAATCACCAATTGTACCCAACTAAATGTCTAAACCAAAAAATAGAAGAACAGGGCCAAAAAAAAAAAACTTGCATACTGTAATATACCTTGGCAACTTTGACACATGTTTGTCAACTAATTAATTATTTTAAATTTTTGTTTTGACAAATAGAACATTCTCAAAGATTCAATATTTTGTTATTTGAAAAATAATTTTAAGTTTTCAAAAAAATAAATAAATAAATAAATATATATAGTCAAAGTTGCCAAGGTAGTAGGGTACTTGAAACATGTTCCAAAAAGTAACAATTACATGCCTGCCACAAACCCTGCTCCCACTTAGCAAATTTTTGCCATTTTGTGACAAAAACTTTGAAAAACGAATATTCTGTCACAAATTCTCTCTTTTTAAAAAACAAATCCCCAAGAACCATCACAAAATTGCCTACAATATGAAAAGGTACTTAATATCTTGAATATCACCAAATTTGGGTAAATATGCTTTATGGACTATCACCACCACTTGAGCAACATCACAAAATTGAAAAGAAAAACACTATTCCCACTCCTTATTTTATTATTAAAAGAAAATTTTGTATGCTTCAAACTTTTTCACAAATTAACAACATGTCTATCCTTGCCAATGTGTTTTTTCTCAATTTTCTCATGTTGCATCAAAAGTGGCGATGAGCCCCAAGAGGATTTGGCCAAATCTGACTACAAGACAAATAAAGAAGTGGAAAATCTAGGAATCCTATTACATGTGGGTGAACAACTAGAACCTATTAATGGTGATTTCAGCTAGAAATCTACAAATCCTCCAAAACTTTTGACAATTTCATAACTTTCTTCCTAAAAAATATGACTATTTTGACTTTTTTTATTATAACAAAATGGAAAATTTTCAGCAAGAAAAATCACTAGTAGGGACTTGAGGTCATATCAAGTTTATATCTACCTTAACTTGTTTCAACACTAGGTATGTGGGTACTTGTCTCATACCAGCCAAAGATCAATCTTATTAGACCCAAGACCAAGCTGGTATGAAAGTTTTGAGAAGGAACAAATAAATACAAAGGCCAGGCCCCTGGTATGAAAATTTGAAAAGTTTGAAATATTGGGAATTTAGGACAAGTATGAAAATTTAAAAAGTTCTCAATAGGTAGGGTACTGGGACAAGGTTGGTATGCTCAAAAGTCAACTTGAAGTCTAATATTTGTTAAGCTAATTTCTCATATTCTTTGTCCTGGATGCATTTTGTAAAAGTACAAGGCAAAGAAGGGTAGCTCAATACCATGCGCAGGTAGTGGATACCTAGTGTGAATGAATGAAATATTTTTCTAACAATTTTGGTTTATCTGAAATTAAATAGTGATGTAATTAGGAAGAAAAAACTAGAATATGTGGAAACATCACAGCATGGATTTGAAAACCAAGC
>Ga0209208_10010125_pt1 | contig 12292 bp, 11 predicted proteins | sample S1TSphfallax_3_FD_187694 | JGI IMG/M metagenome (GOLD analysis project Ga0209208, IMG submission 187694) | Host-associated microbial communities from peat moss isolated from Minnesota, USA - S1T2_Fd - Sphagnum fallax MG (SPAdes) (version 2) | ecosystem: Host-associated > Plants > Peat moss >...
AAAGCGACGCCAAAAACTTTTGTCCTGGGGCTGGGGGTGTGGGACCGGCATCGGGTTGGGAGCCGGGATGGTTTTTGGTTGCTTTGCAAGCTGCGTTTTTTTAGAAAAAAACCATGCGCCGCTTTGATGATTTTACGCCGTTGGGGTGGTTGGTTCTTGGCGGGAGCCTGCTGTTGCTGGCAAATTCGCTGGTGCGATTGGCGAATGATTGGCAGGGGCACCAGGCGGCTAATCTTACCAATTCTACGCTGCCCCCAACGGTCGCTCCCGTCTTCATGCTGCTGGTGGCTGCCATCGTGAGCAAAGGCTGGCATCGCCGGTAGGCGCGGCCGGCACTGGAAATATCCCAAGGGCCGCGTTAACGCATTCCGCATGTCGCACAACACATTCGGGCATTTGTTTCGCGTGACCACCTGGGGGGAGAGCCACGGGGTGGCGATCGGGTGCGTGGTGGATGGGTGCCCGCCGGGGATTGAGCTGAGCGAGGCGGATATTCAGCCGTTTTTGGACAAGCGCCGGCCGGGGCAGTCCAGATTCACCACGCAGCGGCAGGAGGCGGACCAGGTAAAGATTTTGTCCGGGGTATATGAGGGCAGGACCACCGGGACGCCGGTTGCGTTGCTGATTGAGAATACCGACCAGCGCTCCAAAGACTATGCGAATATCGCGGCGCAGTACCGGCCAGGGCATGCGGACGTGGCGTATGACATGAAATACGGCCACCGGGACCCGCGCGGGGGCGGAAGGTCCTCAGCGCGCGAAACCGCGATGCGGGTGGCGGCCGGGGCGATTGCGCGGAAGATTCTGGGGCCGGAGGTGGTGATCCGAGGCGCGATGGTGGCGCTGGGGGCGCATGGCATTGAGCGCGGGAATTGGGACTGGGCTGCGGTGGACGCAAACCCGTTTTTTTGCCCGGATGCGGTGGCGGCGGCGGGCTGGGCCGGGATATTGGATGAGGTGCGCAAGGCGGGCTCCTCGCTCGGCGCGGTGATCGAGATTCAGGCCGAGGGCGTGCCGCCCGGGCTGGGGGCGCCGATCTATGGCAAGCTGGACGCGGAGATCGCCGCCGCGCTGATGAGCATCAACGCGGTGAAAGGGGTCGAGATCGGCGACGGGTTTGCGGCCGCCAGTTTGCGCGGCGAGCAGAACGCCGATGAGATGCGGATGGAGGACGGGAAAATTAAATTCCTGGCCAACCATGCCGGCGGCATTTTGGGCGGGATTGCAACCGGGCAGCCGATTGTCGCGCGGTTTGCTGTGAAACCAACGAGTTCGATCCTCACCCCGGTGCAAAGCGTGAGTGCGGCCGGCGAGGACATAGAGATTGCGACCAAAGGCCGGCACGACCCGTGTGTCGGCATCCGCGCGGTGCCGGTGGGTGAGGCCATGCTGGCCTGCGTGCTGGCCGATCACATGTTGCGGCACAGGGGACAAATTGCGAAACTTTGATGGTAAAAGGCGGAATTCTGCACTAGAGTGACAGAATGGCAACAAAAGAAGCGCTGAGTTTCGTCAACCTCGCCGGCATCGCCGCGTGGGGGAAACGTGTCAGCGCCGTGCGCGCCAGGCTGAATGACGGGCCGCAATGCGGCAAATTCGCGGCGCAGCGCTTTGCGGCGGAATGCGCGGTGGAAAAAGCCCGGCGCGGGCTGCCGCTCTCAACGCCGGAAGCGGCATTGGTGGAACTCGCGACCCGGATCCCGCCGCTCTATGACTCGCTGAACCCGGTTGGCCAATCCCGCCTGCGCGGGGCGCTGGATCGTGCGATGCAGGATGACGCCACCATCATGCCGCTGCTGCATATGGTGCATACCGCCAAGCTGCAGCATGACCGCGGGTTCCACGTGGAATTCACCGGGCTGACGCAGGGTACGCCCTATGATTTGCTGATCTCGCGCGATGAGGCGCAGGCCGAGATCGCCTGCAACGCGCTCTCCGCCGAGGATGGGCATACGGTGCCGCTCAGCTCTTGGAGCCGGTTGATCGACCGGATCGACCCGGATTTGCAGACCTGGCTGTCCTCCCACCCTGGCCGGTATTTGCTGAAAATGACGCTGCCGAACGGCCTGCGGGCGGAGGCGGCCAGCCTGCCGGCGCTGCATAGCCGCATCAACGCCATGCTGAGCAGCGCGAAACGCGCGGATTACGATGAGGCGGCAATATTGCGCCTGGACCCGCTGCTGCTGGCCGGCGCCCAGGCCGGGGATAATACCAAGAACATGCTCGCCAGGCTGCGGCAGGAATTCGGCCCGGAAGCACAGCTCGCGGTCTCCCAGGCCGGCAGCAGCCTGTTCGTGATGGCCGCGCGCGGCGGCACGGAAAACCAGGTCGCCGCCACCATGCGCCGCAGACTGGCCGCCATCGCCCCTGCCCTGCTCTCCGGCACCCGCCCCGGTATCATCGCCATGTTCCTCGAAGATACCGGCCGCGAGGAATGGCGAAGCTTGCGAGAACAACTCCTCCTGGAAGGCGAGGCACGGCAGTTCCTCACCCTCCCGGAAGCGCGCCCCGTGATCGCCGTGACCTGCGCATCCCGCTACGAACTGGCCCAGGCGGGCACCCAAGGCGGCGAATTGCGCTTCCGCAACCCGATGCACCCGGCGGCCAAGTCGCTCACATTGGCGCCGGCGGTAGTGTCCACGGTTTGAGACAGTAAGACCAGGGGGGCGCTGCCCCCCTGGTCCCCCCGCTGGGGCGTCGGCCCTACGGGCCGCCTCATAGTTGATGGCGCGCCTACGGCGCGACAGGCCCCAGACCCCTCGAATTAAGTAAAGGCTTCAGGCAGGGAGGGATAATTCGTCGCTTCGGACAGCGCCTCTGTGGCGTGGTCTGAGGGGCGGATTTTCCCTCCCTGCCTGAAGCCTTATTAACTGGGGTTTGGGGCCTGTCGCGCCGTAGGCGCGCCATCAAATATAAAGGCGGCCCGTAGGGCCGACGCCCCAATGGGGGTCCAGGGGGCAAAGCCCCCTGGCCTTACTGTCGCAACCTTGTGGCACTCACTGCGGCGGCCAGGTAGGCGGTGGCGGCGGCGAGGGTGAGGCAGGTGTAGGTGGCGCCGTGGGTGATGAGGCCGAGGGTTAGGGCGACGAGCATGCCGCCGATGGTTTGGCCGGCGAGGCGTGCGACGGAGATCATGCCGCTGGCCGCACCTGTGCGGGTGGTGGGGGCGGTGGTGATCATCGCTTTGTTATTGGGGGGTTGGAACAGGCCGAAGCCGGCGCCGGCGAGGGCGATGCGCCAGGCGATGTCCAGGTCTGACGGGTGTGCGGGCATGAGGCGGAGGAGGAGGAAGCCGGTTCCGGTGATGGCGAGGCCGATGGTGGAGAGGGTTGCGGCGGGGAAGCGGTCTGTCAGCCGGCCGACGAGCGGGGCGACGAGGACGATGGCGAGCGGCCAGGGGGTCATTAGCAGGCCGGTGGCGACGGGGCCGTGGTGCAGGATGTCCATGAGGGTAAAGGGCATCGGCAGGATGAAGAAGTTGGAGCCGACGAAGCCGGTGAAGCCGGTGAGGAAGGCGGTTCGGAAGCCGGGGCGGGCGAGCAGGTCGAGCGGGAGGAGAGGGTCCGTGCGGCCGAGTTGCAGGCGGACGAGGGCGGCGAGGCAGGCAATGCCGGTGGCGATGAGGGCGAGGCCGAGGAGGGCGTTGCTGGCGTGGGCGAAGCTATCGAGCCCGATGATGGTGCCGCCGAGGCCGGCGGCGATCAGGACGGAGCTGGTATAGTCGAAGCTGCCGCGGGTGCGTGGGGTGATGGGCAGGGCGGTGGTGGCATAGTACAGGGCGGCGCCGCCGAGGGGGATGTTGATGAGGAACAGCCATTGCCAGGTGGCGAGCGAGAGCACGGCGGCGGCGACGGTGGGGCCGAGGGCGACGCCCAAGGCCACGACCAGGCCGTTGAGGGCAATGCCGCGGCCGAGCACGGCGGAGGGGTAGATGAAGCGGACCAGGGCGGCGTTGACGCTCATGATACAGGCGCCGCCGAAGCCTTGCAAAGCGCGGGCGGCGGCGAGTTCCGGCAAGGTACGGGAGGCGGCGCAGAGCAGCGAGGCGATGATGAAGAGCACGAGGCCGATGCGGCACATGCGGGCGTGGCCGACACGGTCCCCCATGGCGGCCAGCGGCAGGAGGGAAACCAGGCTGGCGAGCTGGTAGGCGTTGACGACCCAGATGGCGGCGGAGGCGGTGGTGTGGATGTCCCGCGCGATGGTGGGCAGCGCGACGTTGACGACGGCGTAGTCCAGCACCGAGAGCAGGACGGAGAGCGCGACGGCGAACATGGCTTTATAGCGCGCAGGCCCGAACAGGCCGTCATGCGTCGGGGCGGATGTTAGGGTCGCGGACATGGGATGGTCCTATGCCGCGTGGCGGCGAAAGGACAGGTGGGCGGGTGCGGCATGATGGTAGGGCAGATATGCCTGCTGGCCCGGGCAGATGGATTGCCGCGGCCGCTGCGCGGCCTCGCAATGACGGGGTTTTGGGATGCCGGGGACCCGGAGGATTAAACGTTTTTTGCGGAGCTTTTTTTCAAAAAAGCGACCGCTAACTTAGATCTCTTCGCTAACTTTGATCGCGACGCGGCAGCCGGCTTTGATGATGGTGGTGAGGAGTTTGTAGCCGCGGGTGAGTTCGGCTTCGTTGGCGAGGCCGATGTCGCGGTGTTCGAGCTCTTCGGCGCGGAACTGGGCGATGGTTGATTTGAGCTCGGCTTCGTCCTCGCCGAGTTCGGCTTCCTGGGCGGCGTAGTGTGCGTCGATGGTTTCTTCGACGGCGACGGTGCAGGCCATGGCGGCGCGGGGGCCGAGGGCGGCGGTGACGGCGCCGAGCGCGAAGCCGGCGGCGTGCCAGAGCGGCAGAAGTGCGGTGGGGCGGACGCGGCGGGTGGCGATGAGTTTGGAGAAAGTGTCCAGATGGTGCTGCTCCTGCGCCTTCATGTGGCGCAGCGTGTCGCCGTGCGGGCCGCGGCCGAGGATGGCGAGCTGGCCGGCATAGATGCGGGCGGCGCCGTATTCGCCGGCGTGGTCAACGCGGATCATTTTCTTCAAGCGCTCGCTCATGCCGGCCTCCTGGAACTGGATATGACATAGGCGATTAAAACGATCGCGAAAGCCAGGGCGGCGCAAAAATCCATGCTGGCCATGGAGATCGGCAGATGCGGGATGAGGAAGACCGGCCGGTCGCACGGTATGGCGGGGATGAGCGGGAGCGGGGCGCCGGGGGTGAGCGCGCCGTTGCATTCGGGGAGCGGCGAGTTCCACCAGCCTTGCTCGACGCCGATATGCAGGAAGGCGATGCCGGCGCCGGCGAGCATGACGAGGCCGGCGAGGCTGAGGGCGACGCGGCCGAGCCGGGGCAGCAGGAGGGCGAGCAGGCCGAGGGCGGCGGCGAGGCGGTACGGCCAACGTTCGTACAAGCAAAGCTCGCACGGAGAGAGCCGCAGCACGTATTGCGCGTAATAGGCGGTGCCGAGCGCCGCCAGCGCGAACAACGCCGCCGCGAAGCCGGCCGCCCTCACAGAATGAAGCGCGAGAGGTCGCCCTTCGCGGCAAGCGGGGCCACACGCTCGTTCACATAGGCGGCGTCCACCACCACCTGGTCGCCGGCGCGGTCGGTCGCGGAGAAACTAATCTCTTCCAGCAGTTTTTCGATCACGGTGGCCAGGCGCCGGGCGCCGATGTTCTCCACACGGTCGTTGATGTCGAACGCGAGCGAGGCCAAAGCGTCCACCGCGTCGTCCGCGAAGCTGAGCGTGACCCCCTCGGTCCCCAGCAAGGCGGTGTATTGCTTGAGCAGAGAATGCTCAGGCTCGGTCAGGATGCGTTTGAAATCCTCGCGCGAGAGCGAGGCGAGCTCGACCCGGATCGGCAGGCGGCCTTGCAATTCGGGCAACAGATCCGCCGGCTTGGCGACATGGAAGGCGCCGGAGGCGATGAAGAGGATATAATCCGTCTTGATCGGGCCGTATTTGGTGGAGACGGTGGTGCCCTCGATCAACGGCAGCAAATCGCGCTGCACGCCTTCACGCGAGACGTCCCCGCCGCGGAAACCGCCCTCGGTCTTCGCGCAGATTTTGTCGATCTCGTCCAGAAACACGATGCCGTTGGTCTCGGCATGGCGCAGCGCGTCCTTGGTCAAAGCCTCTGTGTCCAGCAGGCGGTCCGCCTCCTCGCGCTCCAAGGCTTTGCGCGCCTCCGGCACCAGCATTTTGCGCTTTTGCGGCTGGCGGTTGAACATGCCCTTCATCATTTCGCCTAGATTGATGGCGCCGTTCTGCGGCGCGCCGGGCAAATCGATCATGCCGATTGGCATGCCGGCCGGCTCGCCCACCGCAACCTCGATCTCCTTGTCCTCAAGCTCGCCCGCGCGCAGCATGCGCTTGAATTTCACCCGTGTGTCGGCGGAAGACCCCTCCCCCACCAGTGCGGTAATCAACCGGTCCTCGGCCGCCAGCTCCGCCTTGGCCTCCACACCTTTGCGGTTCTGCTCGCGCAGCATGGTGATGCTGGCCTCCACCAGGTCGCGCACGATGCTCTCCACATCGCGGCCGACATACCCGACCTCGGTAAACTTGGTCGCCTCCACCTTGATGAACGGCGCCTGGGCGAGCTTGGCCAAACGCCGCGCAATCTCGGTCTTGCCGCAGCCGGTCGGCCCGATCATCAAAATGTTCTTCGGCACCACCTCATCACGCATGTCATCGGGCAATTGCAGGCGCCGCCAGCGGTTGCGCAAGGCGATCGCCACGGCGCGCTTGGCGTCGTTCTGGCCGATGATGAAACGATCAAGCTCGGAAACAATCTCGCGCGGCGAGTACACAGGGGTGTCCATCAAAGCGTCTCAACAATCAGGTTTTCGTTGGTGTAAATGCAGATATCCGCGGCAATCTTCATCGCCCGACGGGCAATCTCCTCAGCGCCCAAATCCGGCACTGTCATCAGCGCGCGCGCGGCCGCCAAGGCGTAGTTGCCGCCCGAGCCGATCGCCACCACACCGTCCGACGGCTCCAGCACGTCGCCATTGCCGGTTAGGGTAAAACTGCGCTCGGCATCCGCGACAATCAGCATCGCCTCCAACCGCCGTAAATAACGGTCGGTCCGCCAATCCTTCGCCAGCTCCACACATGCGCGCTCCAACTGGTTCGGAAAGCGCTCCAGCTTGGTCTCCAAACGCTCCAGCAGCGTAAACGCATCCGCCGTGGCACCCGCGAAACCCGCAATCACCCCGCCGCCGCCGACACGCCGCACCTTGCGCGCATTGCCTTTGACAACGGTGTTGCCCAGGCTCACCTGCCCGTCCCCCGCCATCGCCACATCACCACCACGGCGCACACATAAAATCGTGGTGCCATGCCAACCAACCGGATCATGCTCGTTCATCATGCGGCCAGAAATGGCACCGGCCCGGCGGGGAAACAATGGGGCGGGTTGGGAATGGCTGGTAGGCAGTAAGGCCAGGGGGCTTCGCACCCTGGACCCCCATTGGGGCGTCGGCCCTACGGGCCGCCTCATACTTGATGGCGCGCCTTCGGCGCGACAGGCCCCAAACCCCAGTTATTAAGGCTTCAGGCAGGGAGGGGGAATTCGCCGCGCTGCCTTGCGCCTTATGGCGAAGCCCGTCGCGGCGAATTCCCCCTCCCTGCCTGAAGCCTTTACTTAATTCGAGGGGTCTGGGGCCTTACGGCCCCAGCGGGGTCCAGGGGCGGAGCCCCTGGCCTTGCTTGCCTAACCTGCCAACACCCATCCGCCTCAATAGGTTTCCACGTGGAACCGGCCGGTTTGGCGCATCATGTCGCGGATGGTGGGCCAGTGCAGGTTTTGGGTGGCGGCGATATCTGTGAGGGCGTCTTCAACGCCGGATTCTAGGCCTTTGAGGCCGCAGATGTAGATGTGGAGGGTTGGGCTGCGCAGCAGGGCGGCGATTTCGGCGGCTTGGGCGCGCATGCGGTCTTGGACATATTCTTTGGGCGCGTTGGGGAGGCGGGAGTAGACGAGTTGCTGGTTGAGGAGGGTTTGGGGGAGTTTTTGCAGCGGGCCGAAATAGGGCAGTTCTTCGGGCGTGCGGGCACCGAAATAGAGGTGGAGGCGGCCTGGGGCGTTGGGTGCGGTACGGCGCCGGCGTTCGGTAAAGCCGCGGAAGGGGGCGGCACCGGTGCCGGTGCAGACCATCAGAATATCGGCGGTTTCGTCATCGGGCATCAGGAAGGTTGAGCCGAAGGGGCCGATGACGTCGAGCTTATCGCCAAGTTTCATGTCGCAGAGCCAGTTCGACGCGATGCCGCCTTGGGTGCGTTTGACGGTGAGTGCCAGGTTGTTGCTGTTGGGGCGTTCGCCATCGCGCGGGGAGGCGATGGAGTAGAGGCGCATGGCGTGGGGGTTGCCCTGGGAGTCGAGGCCAGGGGGGACGACGCCGATGGATTGGCCTTCCAGCACGGGGAAGGTGCGGCTGCCGAAATCCAGGATGATGTGGCGCGTGTCTGACGGCTCGGAGGCGATGCGCAGATTGCCGGTGATTGTGGCGCGGGCGGGGTTGGCGCGGTTGAACAGGTTGATGACGGGTTTGGCGGCGGAGGGGGGTGGCAGGACGCGGCCGCCGGCGCCGGTATGGGCTTCGTCCAGCAGGGCTTCGGCCTCGGAATCGGTGGGGGCGGCGGCGGGTTCGGGCGGTTTGGGCGGGAGTTCCAGCCAGGAGAACTGGTCTTCCAGCGAGTAGGGTGTGGCGACGGTGAACCAGTGGTCGATCGAGCCGGTTGGGCAGGGTGAGACGCAATCCATGCAGAAATTGCATTTCGTGGGATCGACCACGTAGTTGTTGTCGTCATGCGTGATCGCCCCGACCGGGCAGGTCGCCTCACAGGTGTTGCAACGGATGCAGACTTCCGGATCGATGAGGTGCTGCTTGGCCAGGGCGTTCATGGGTTAGGCGACCACCTGCACGTATTCGAAATCGCCGGGCTTGTTGTCGATGCCGACTTTGGGGGCGGCGATCCAGCCGGCGAACTGGCCGGGCTCGGTGACCGGTACCATCAGCGAGGTGATGTAGGCGGCGTCGTCATCGTCGGGCAGCATTTGGCCTTTTTGCGCGGCCCATTCGGCATCCGACAGGATGTTGCCGGCGGTGTCCGTGTTGATGGACGCGAACTCGCCGATATGGCGGTTGAAGGCGACGTGCGGGAGGGTGAGGCGGAATTCGATGCCGGATTTCTCGATCACGCGGTTCCAGCGGGTGACGCCGGAGTTGCAGTCCTGCACGTAGTCGTTCCGCAGGCGCAGATTGAGGGCTGAGAGGGCGGGCACCTCCTCGGTCACGAATTGGCCGTTGACATGGCGGATGACCGGGTAGGTGGCGGTGAGGAGCTCGTGGTCGTCCTCCAGCTTATCCTCGCGGTAGCGGCCTTTGATGCCGGCGTTGAAGGCATTGGCGGCGTTGGTGCTGATCTCGTTGCCGAAGAGATCCAGTGTTAGCGAGAAATGCAGGTTCATTTTTTTCTGGATGGTCGGCAGGTCGATGACGCCGAGTTTGCGGATGGCGGCGATGTCGTACGCGTCGGTGATGCCGGCGGCCACCATGGCTTCCACCGTGCGCTCCACCACGCGCTGCACGCCGGAATCACCCACGAACATGTGATGGGCTTCCTCGGTCAGCATGAAGCGGCAGGTGCGCGAGAGCGGGTCGAAGCCCGATTGCGCGAGGGCTTCGAGCTGCATTTTGCCGTCACGATCGGTGAAAAAGGTGAACATGAAGAAGGAGAGCCAGTCGGGCGTCGCCTCGTTGAAGGCGCCGAGCATGCGGGGCGTGTCCTGATGGCCGGAGCGGCGGGCGAGGAGCTCTTCGGCTTCCTCGCGGCCTTCGGTGCCAAAATATTTGTGCAGGAGATAGACCATGGCCCAGAGGTGCCGGCCTTCCTCCACGTTCACCTGGAACAGATTGCGCAGATCGTACAAGGAGGGTGCGGTGGTGCCGAGATGGCGCTGCTGCTCAACCGATGCCGGCTCGGTATCGCCTTGCACGACGATGAGGCGGCGGAGCATGGCGCGGTATTCGCCGGGGACTTCTTGCCAGGCCGGCTCGCCCTTGTGCTTGCCGAAGGGGATGGTGCGGCCTTCCACCGCCGGGGCGAGCAGAATGCCCCATTTATACTCGGGCATCTTCACGTAATCGAATTTCGCCCAGCCTTTCGGGTCCACGCCGATGGCGGTGCGCAGATAGACCAGGGACTCCTGGAAGCCCTCGGGCCCCATGTCCTTCCACCAATCGATGTAGCCGGGGTGCCAGGTCTCCAAAGCCTTGCGGACACGCGCATCGGCGTTGAGGTTGACGTTGTTGGGGATCAGACCGTCATAGTCGATATTCATACCATCGGGCATTGGGGGCTCCTGAAGAAGAAAGGGGTCGCTTTTTTAAAAAAAAGCTCCGCAAAAAATTTTTGATTCCGCCGGGGCGGTGCTGGTTGGGCGGCTAAAGCCCCGGGGAATCAAAAGTTTTTTGCTTCTTTTTTTCAAAAAAGAAGCGCTTGTTTTTTCAAACTCGGTTTCGATCATAGTGCGGTTGCTGGCCGGTGCCGTAGCGTTTCAGGGCGCCGTCTTCGCCGACGGCGTTGGGGCGTTGGAAGATCCAGTTCTGCCAGGCGGTGAGGCGGCCGAAGATGCGGGTTTCCATGGTCTCGGGCCCGGCGAAGCGCAGATTGGCCTCAAGTCCGGTCAGGCTGTCCGGCGAGAAGCTGGCGCGTTCCTCCAGCATGATGCGGATTTCGTCGTCCCAGTCGGTCGCGTCGAAGCTGGCGGTGACGAGGCCGAGTTCGGTGGCGGCTTCGGCGTCCAGGGGTAGGCCCTTTTCGATTTCGGCTTTGGCGACGCTGGCGGGTTCGCCGAGGAAGCGGGTTTGCAGGCGGGTGAGGCCGTTGCCCATGGGGTAGGGGCCGAAATTCATGGCGCCCAGGGTGATGGCGGCCGGCGGGCGGTTGTCGCCTTGCGTGGTGCCGGAGAACATCACCGCGCGGTCGGCCGCGAAGATGAGCTCTGCGAGGGTGCCGGCGAAGCAAGAGCCGGGCTCGATGAGGGTGATGAGGCTGCGGGAGGTGACGTCCACCCGTTTCAAGGTGCGTTTGAGGTAATGAGTGATTTCGCGCATCAGCCAGTGGGTTGCATTGGCGGCGAGGAGATCGTCATAGGCCAGGACGGCGACGGCATCGCCGACGCTGCGGAAGACGATGAGGCCGAGCGCGGGCTCGTTCAGGCGGAGATGGAGGATCGCGTCGTCCAGCTCGCGCGCCAAAGCGAGCGGCCAGAATTTATCGCCCTCGGCTTGGGCTTGCGCGGCGTCGCCGGGGACGAGGCTGGCGGGGCCGTGGAGGGTGATGACCGCCCTGCCCTTTTCGCGCTCCAGGCTGACGTGGACGTGGGAATATTTAATTTCGGTGTCGCTCTCGGCGCGTTCCAGCCGGGTGAGGGTGATGCCTTGCGCGTCAGTCGGGCGGGTGGAGGATTCCGCGAGCTTGCGGGCGCGGCTGGCGACACCTTCGACCCAGGCGGAGGGGGGCAGGATTTCATCCACCAGGCGCCATTGCACGGCGCGTTTGCCGCGCACGCCTTCCTCGGTGGTGCAGAACACGTCCGCCAGATCCCGGCGGACCTTGCGCTTGTCGGTGACACGGGTGAGGCCGCCGGTGCCAGGCAGCACCGCGAGCAAGGGGAGCTCCGGCAAGGAGACGGAGGATTTCCGGTCGTCGATCAGCATGATGTAGTCGGCGGTGACCGCGAGCTCATACCCGCCGCCGGCGGCGGTGCCTTTGACGGCGCAGAGATAGGTTTGGCCGGAATTTTCGGAGGCATCCTCGATCGAGAGCCGGGTCTCGTTGGTGAATTTGCAAAAGTTCACCTTGTGGCCGTGGGTGGCCTTGCTGAGCATGCGAATATTGGCGCCGGCGCAGAACACACCCTCCTTGCCGGAGCGGAAGATCACGGCCTGGACCTCCGGGTGCTCGAAGCGCAAGCGCTGCACAGCGTCGTACAGCTCGATATCGACTCCGAGGTCGTAGGAGTTGAGTTTGAGCTCATAGCCCTCGAACAGGCCGGCCGCGGGGTCCACGTCCATGATCAGATGAGCGATGTTGCCGTCGAACTCGAGCTTCCAGTGCCGGTAGGCGGCGGGCTCGGTACGGAAATCGATTTGTTTTGTGGCCATGGTTTTTCCCCCGGATCAAGGTGCAGTATAATGCATGATTTCGTCAAGTCAAGCCATCAGTGCATTATATTGCATTAAGGCAGGATAAAATTGAGCGGTCGCTTTGTCTCGAAGAAA